>Ga0080004_1232281_pt1 | contig 24469 bp, 25 predicted proteins | sample WasSprMetagenome_FD_69207 | JGI IMG/M metagenome (GOLD analysis project Ga0080004, IMG submission 69207) | Sulfidic aquatic microbial communities from Washburn Spring, Yellowstone National Park, USA - WS (SPADES assembly) (version 2) | ecosystem: Environmental > Aquatic > Thermal springs > Hot...
CCCACTCCTCAAAGGTGAAAGAGCCTCTAATCAACCTGTACGTGACTAAGCGCTTCAGGGTTAAAGGCGAGAAAAGGCTTGTAGAACTTTACAAGAGAAGGATGGCTGTTGAAAGAACTTTTAAAGCTTCAAAACTTGAGCTGTCGATGGAGAAGCCTAAATGGAGGGGCATAGCAAAAATCCGCATGCATGTAGCCATATGCTTCTCATGCATACTGGCCGTAGCAATAGCAGCCCACAAAATAGGAAGACCAGAACTGGCAAACAACATAGCAGCCTTCACATACTAAAAACCGAGAAAAAGCTCCAAACACAAAAACAAGCCCAAAAAGAATTATTCAACACTTATGCGCGCTGACAATGCACAAACTACTTAGTTACTAAGCGAATCGGTCGAGGTTTTTAAGCCTTTTAGCCGGGTGGGGGTGTGTGCTGAACAGCTCAGCTAAGATGCTTGGTTTTGTGTTTTTAACTTTTTCAACTAGTTGGTCGACGTCGCCAAGTCCTTCAATGCTTTGGTCTGGGTCGCTTATAAAGAACATTTTAAACTCGCTGAATTTTACGGTTTGTTCTGTTCTCCTAAACTTGCGCAGTCTGCCTGTTGTGTTCATTATTCTTACGAGGCCCCGCTGAAGGTTTTTAGCTCCCTCGTTGACGTTCATTGCAGCGTGGGCATCAGCATAATATTCCCTTAGCCTGCTGAAGTAGAACACGAAGAGGTTAAAGATAAAGCTTAGAATTATTAGGCCTATGCCTACAAGAAGCAGCAGAGCTCCGCCTCTTTCCCTTGAGGTTCTTGCGCCAAACCATCCTGAAATGTAAAGCGAATACCCCAGATAATAGACTAGGGCTGGAATTATGCTTATCATCATCATGAAGGCGACGTCCCTATGCTTTAAATGGCCCACCTCATGCCCCAATACGGCTTCAACCTCTTTGGGAGGAAGGCTCTTTAAAAGCCCCCTTGTGACTGCCACAGCATTGCCCTTCAAAGGATTGCCATATGCAAAAGCGTTTGGCAAATCTATTTCCGCAATTCCAAGCTTGGGAGCCTTCCCTAGCCCGCTTGCCCTAACAACCCTTTCAAAAGCCTCCATCAGCCACGAATGCTCTGCTGGACTTACAGGCTTGACCTTGTACACGGCTTCAATAAGATATGGACCTATCAACCATTGGAGAACGTGGAAAAATATGACGAAGCCAAGGATGCCGTAAATACCAAAGAAGGGTATTCCAAGCCATATTAAGACAGCCATCAAAACAAGACTGGCAACAGCTGTAACAACAGCGAAAGTCCCTATCATGGCAAACCTTAATCCCAACAAAGATGCCTTAGCCATTACAAACCCGCTTAGAATAGCGGGATTTTCAGCCTTAAACTTTTCGGCTATACCTCATTCACGTAGGCGGATTTTAAACTGTTTTAACGCCATGTTAAAATAGGAAATTTTCAGTTTCTAACATGGGATAACGTGTGGCTGTTGCCAAAAAGGTTGCAGCTGTGCTTTTCATTATGTTTTGCCTAAGTGTTTCTTTAAACATTGTTTTTTACGGGTGGTTACAAAGTCTTCATGAGAAGGTTAATGAGCTCAGCCTTGAAAACCTCAAGCTTAAAGAAAGCATTGAAGTTCTTCAGCGTAGCCTTGAATATCATCCAACAACAGTATCGCCTACTGGAGATAACTGGATATACATAGCTGGCGTTGTAGCTTCTGATTCCGGGGTTCGCGAGGGGGAGATTTTAAGGGTTTACGCTAGGCTTATAGAAGGAACAGGGAAAGTGTATATCGCCACAAGCCCGAAAATCGGAATTGAGCTTCAATCTTCAGCTGAAACAGCCTTTAAAATATCCCAGCAAATCTCAAACGTGAATATGGGTGAATTTGACTGCATGCTCACCGTGGTTGCTAACAGATCCATCGAGGTTGTCGATGGCCCCTCAGCAGGGGCTGCTATAACCATACTATTATCATTAATGCTCCAGGGAAAAGAGCTGCGGAGAGATGTAATAATTACCGGAACAATACAGAGCGATGCAACAATTGGAAAAGTTGGGGGAATAATTGAAAAAGCTATGGCAGCCGCTAAAAACGGTGCAAGCCTTTTCCTAGTTCCGCAAGGACAATCGACAGTGACCATTTACGTTAAAGAAGAAACTAGAATAGGCCCATTTAGGATTATACGTTACAAACCAGAAACCGTCAACGTCCAAGGATATTTAGAGAAACAAGGATATAGCATACAAATAATCGAAGTATCAAATATTTTCGAGGCGCTAGAGTATTTTAAGGCATAAACCAGAATTTTAATCCTATCTTAGCCCGTGAAGCGCGTTTTCTGCAAACGTATCTGATTGGTTAGGTTCTAATATAAGTAAGTGATAGATAGGAGAGTTAGAAGCGTGTATTGGAGGTAGGCACAGTAATGTCGGAATCCGATGTCGTCAAAAGGCTGGAGAATTTAATTTCGCCTAAAAACTTAGAGGTTTCAGTCCCTCGGGCGGGGCGTATCTTTGTTCGTGTGGGTGGGGAGCATCTTAAAAAGGTGGTTTCGTTTTTGAAGGATAATGGGTTTGCACATTTATCTGGCATTACTGGGCTTCAATCAGGCGACTCGTTTGAACTTCTCTACCACTTGAGTGGGGAAGGGGTTTTGTTAACTGTACGGGTTAATTTGCCCTTAAAAAATGATGTAATCCCAACAATAACGGATATCATTCCTGGAGCCCTTCTTTATGAATGTGAAATTCACGATTTGTTTGGGGTGAAATTTGAAGGGCATCCGAATTTGGAGCCTTTAATCTTGCCTGAAGATTGGCCTAGGGACGTTCATCCAATGCGTAAAACTGAGAACGACAAAGAAAAGTTTAAAGGAAAGCTAGGAGCGTAGCGAAGCAAATATATGAGGAATCAGCAATGTAGAAGTTCACGAGAGAGGCTTATGATTGTTCAAGATGGAGCAGCACTAGTCGCGATATTTTTACCTGTATCTGTCGCGTTTTTTTCGCATTGGGTTGCCGGAACGCCTAAAATTGGCGCTAAACTTGCGAAGACCCTCTGCGTTTTGGCTTCTTACGTAACTTTCTTTCTGATTTGCTTGTTGTTTTATACGGTTAGAAATGGACCGATTAAAACTCATTTTTTCACTGTTAGTCTGCCAATAGGCGTTGCCAGCTTCGGGTTGTATGTAGATTTTTTAGCTTTGGTGCCAGCCTTCTTCTCCTCATTATTTACTGCCTTAGCCCTCACATATAACGTGTATTATCTTTCGCCTTATAATCGAGCGTATAGGGTTGGCTGGGATTTTGTTAGGTCTTATCCTTTTATTTTGCTGTTTAATGGAGCCATGCTTGGAGCGTTGTTTTCAAGCAGTCTACTGGGGCTTTTGATTTTTTGGGAGCTATTTAGCATATGCTCTTATGCGCTAATCTCGTTTTGGAACGAGGATAGGCTTTCTCTAGGGGCGGCAATGAAATTTTTTGTCATGACTCATATGGGCAGTTTAGCCCTTTTGATAGCCATGGTTATAATCTTCTTTTCAGCAGGGACATTAGAGATTACAGAGTTAAGTAGTGCAATTTCGGTTGGTGATCCGATAATATCGGTTGTCTTTCCACTTTTACTGGTTGCCGCATTGCCAAAGACCGTGTTATTCCCCCTTCACTCATGGCTTCCAGATGCAACTGTGGCGCCTACTTCAGCAATCCTTGTGTTTCATGAGGGGGGCACGCTAGCAGGAGTTTACATGTTTCTCCGTTTCTTTTTGGACGTTTTTCGTGTGCATGTTGCCTCAGCTGCACCAATGCCTCTACCATTCATATTCGGCAATGTCAGCGTCTGGGGCTTCATCATCTCACTAATCGGGGCGACCACCATAATCATCGGGGCGTTGAATGGGCTTGTTGAGAATGACGTTAAAAGGATAGTTGCCTATGGTAGCATTTCAGGACTTGGCTACACTGCAATGGCTGTTGGCTTAATCACTCCGTTGGGAAGTGTTGCGAGCTTGTTTTTGATGATTTCTCACGCCCTTTGCTTTGGTCTTCTTTTTCTATGCGCTGGCGCAATGATTTATGCGACTGGAAAACATGACATAAACGAGGTGGGCGGGTTATACCAAAGTATGCCCATAACTGCCTTCTGCTGTCTGATCGGCGTATTAGCGTGGTCAACGGTACCTTTACTTAGTGAGTTTGCAGGCAAATACCTGCTTTTTCACGCCGCCATTAATGTGCAAGCAACACTTTTTGCGGCAATAGCCTTTCTTGGATGCGTTTTAAACGTTGCAGTCGCAATGCGGTTGTTGCATTCGGTTCTCATGCAAAAACCTGCAAAACAGCCCCTTATAATGGAAGATCCTCCTGCGGCCATGTTGGCGCCCATGGTTTTGTTGGTGATTTTCTTGATTGTTCTAGGCGTGGCTCCAACAACTCTTTTGAACTCAATGGTTATACCGGCGGCTAGTGGCGTTGGTCTTCCGGCAATAGTTGTTGCACAATGGCTTGTCGAAACCCCACTCGGTTTTTGGGATCCTTCGGCTCTGGTTATTTCAATGGTTGGGCTTTTCGCCTTGTTTTCCAGCATAATGTTCTATTTGGGTAAAGCGGCTGCTTTTTACCGGAAATCTCCAAGTGAAGAGACGTTTAAACCGTTCCTCTGTGGTGAGGACATAAATCTGCTGGACAGCCCAAACGGAAGCTACTTTTACCATGTGCTAACCAACGTTGCGAAGATTGATTATGCATGCAAAGCGTCAAACGTTGACGTAGCCTATAACAAGTTGTCAAACAAGTTCTTTGGATTCTGTGAAAAATTGCTTCGCCTAGACATTCAACAAAACTATTTTGCTGCCTTTGCATCTTTTATCGCCGGCGCCATAGTCATCGTCTTAGTCGCGGTTCTTGGAGGTTGAAAAATGGAGCCCATTGTCGCTGCAACTTTAATCGCATCAACCGTCGCAACCCTTTGCGGAGTTTTTGCAAAAACAACGAAACAGCTAGTTCGCTTACTAGCCGTTCAAGCGGCTGGTTTGGGGCTTGTGGAGCTGGTTTTATGCCTTATCAACCTAATATTGGGCTTAGGGTTTGAAGCGTTAGTCGATTTCTTTGCAACATTTTCCGAATGGTTTGCAGCAGCCGTAATAACGCCTTTAATAATCTACTGGGGCATGATTAAAACCGAAAATGTACACGATGAACCATTCATTAACGTTAAAAGGGTAGGATTAGTGCTGGTTGCCATAGTAATTTTAAGCTTGATTCTTTCCGTTTTTGCCTCATGGTTCCTTCCTGAAAAAATCAATGTTCTACCCTTTGTTGCCATCATGTTTTCAATTTCCGTTTTCATAATTGCTACACGAACTGATCCCCTAAAAATCCTGGCGGGTCTTAACATGGCTGAGAACGCGCTTTATCCCATGTTTGCCGAGAGCCCGCTTTTCCTAATTCCCTTTATACTCGCTCTTATGATTTTTGTTAACTTGGTTGGCGTTTTCATAATAGTTGAGGCTTACCACGACTATGGAAACCTATCGGTTAAAGCATGGAGGCTGAATGAATAATGTATTCGCTGCTTCCCCTCCTCTCAATAATGGTTCCTCTCTCCATAGGATTTTTACACTTAATTCTGCATCCCTTCTGGTTTCTGGAATCTTTATTTAAAAAAACCTATAAGACGTTACTACTCTTCAGCGTATTCTTAACTTTAATCACTGTTTTGTCAATGGTTCCATATATTTTGGCAGGCGAAGTTTTGGAGGTTCCCCATCTTTCCCTACATGTTGATTCAAGGAACATGGCTGGTTTGGTAGGCGTTGCCCTAATCTTCTTTTTAGCGTCGATTTATAATGTTGAGGCTGAGAAGGGAGGAAGGCTGAAGCCGACCATGTATAACTTTTTCCTTCTGCTTTTCCTCTGCTGCATGTTGGGTCTTCTACTTTCCCATGACTTGTTTGGCATTTTTCTGTTTGTGGAGTTGACGATTGGCGTTTCAGTAATACTTGTTGCTCATAACCCAAGCAAGCTTTCAACGGAAGCCGCCTTCAAATACCTAGTAATCACGGCGGTGAGCGCCCTTTTCGTCTTGCTGGGCGTCCTGATAATATTCTTTTTGACTGGTAACACAAACTTGTTTGATATTACCAGCAACCCCCACATATATGCGCGTCTAGTTGAAAATCCGCAATTGCTTATGCTTGCAGTCGCCTGCTTCGTCATCGGCTTAGGAGCAGATATAGGAATCGTGCCGTTTCACGGTTGGTTGCCTGACGTTTTTCCAGGGTCAACAATAATTATTAACGGGTTTTTCTGCTCCGAACCCATAGCCCTAATCCTTGCCCTATACAATCTGGTTGCTCCATTCTACAAAGTTTACCCCTCAAACGTCATTATCGCCTTAATGGTGGGCTTGGGACTCATATCCATGGTTTTTGGCGCTTTGGTGGCCTACCCGCAGAGGAATTTCTATCGAATGCTGGCATACTGCAGCATAGACGAGTTTGGACACATAATATTTGTTTTAGGCTTACTTGCCTCGCCCATGAGCTTTGTTGTGGGACAATATTACCTTGTCAACAGCGCCTTGATGAAGGCTGGGATGATTCTGAGCCTGGGTTCAGTGTTTTTTAAGACTGGAACGGCCGACATGGAAAAGTTAGGGGGGTTGTTGAGGAAAATGGATAAAACTGCTTTAAGCTACATAATCTGCGCCCTCTCGCTGACGGGGATTCCGCCGTTAAGCGGTTTTTATGCGAAATGGCTTCTTTACAGTGTTGCCTACAACTTCATGTTAGGGTTGGGAGGTACAGCCATAGCTGTTTTATCACTCGTGTTTCTCATCTGCATATCCATGGTCACGTTTATATTTTTGCTTCGCTCGTTCCATCAAATATTCATGGGTCAAGCAACTGAAACCACAAAGGAGGCAGGTGAAGTTCGCTGGGTAATGTGGCTTCCAACAATAATTTCAGCTGTTTCGGCGGTCATTTTGGGTTTACAACCTCAAATTCTTCTCAGTTTAATCGGTGTAGCTTAGCCTTCTTCGCATCTATGAAATATCCATTCTTTTGACTTGAACTCTATTCCAAGGTCCATGGTTAATCGTTCAATTAACTGTTGGATTGCGTAGCCGCTTTTGCTAACAAGCTTGACCAGCTGATACTCCGCAGTGTAGATGGTGTATTGCTCTTCTCCAGCGACTATGTCCTCCTTTTGCGTGGTTTCGCCAAGAATGAAAACTTGAATTTCGCTTTCCAAGAAAATCCCATTATAAATCTTTAAGGCGGAAAGTTTCCTTTCAATCTCCTCCAAGACTATGGGCGCCGTAGACTCCTCCTCAAAAACAACCCTCTTTTTGCATTCCTCTGGAATCAGCTGTTTTAGTTCTGAAATTTTCTGTTCTTTTTCTTCAACCTTGCTAAACCCGTACTTTTCAACCAAGGCGTCCTCTAGGGAATGAAATTCAGAATGCCTAAAAACCACGTTCCTTAACAGTAAAACAACAAGTTCGCGTGGTTGCCGCGACAAATCCTTTCATCCAACTCCATTTAGTTTTGAAAAACTGTTCAGCCCTAATAAGCCTTACTGGATTATCAACCCTTCCTTCTCATGAACAACCATTTCAAAGTCGGAGCTTAAGGTTATCGCCTTTTTAGGACAAGTTTCTACACATTGCCCACAAAACATGCATCTCGCGACATCAAATTTAACCTTCTTCTCCGCGGTGGCAGTTATCACCCCACTAGGACAAGTTTTAATACATAGAAGACAACCTATACATGCATTCTTATCATAGATTATCTTGCCTCTAAACCGATCAGGAACAGGCACCATTTCCCCAGGTTTAGTTAAATATTGAACCGTGACAGGCTTCTTGAAAAGCGCCCGCAACACATCGCGAAGCATGCTCCCAAGCCTCAAAGCTCTCACCCTACAACCCTACCACTGACAATAAAACTGCTACAACTGATAAGGGTAACGCAACAAACCAATAAAACTTGAAAGCTTGCCCAACCTTAAGACGAGCAAAAATAGTGCGGGGAATAGTTATCGTTAAAAACCAGAAAAACAGGGCCAAAACCAAACAGATAATCAAAGAGCCCAATCCAAGCGAAGCGCCCCCTCCAAAAGATGCCGGTAGGTAGAAAAACAACGTGGCTGCAAGCAAAGTTAATGCAAGATTTGAGGCGGACTTTGCAAGCTTAAACAGCGCCAAAAAAGGTCCGCCATACTCGACTAAGGGACCGTAAACAATTTCCGTTTTCGCTTCGGAGACGTCAAAGGGCACAGCGTCCGCGGCAGCCGTTATGCAAATTAAAAATGCGGCTGCCGCAACCGCCATGCTGGGAAAGGCTAATGCAAGCATGGACTCCGCCATGATTTGGGCTGAGGCAACATCATAATACGATAAGGAGTTAACCTTCAAGTATACGGATAAAATTGATAGCAGAAGCGGCACCTCATAAGCAATAAGCATTGACATTTTTCGAGATAAACCAACAGCCCCGTATGGATTGCCCGATGAAGAACCACCAACCATAACCAGAACAGAAGACATGGCTAACAAGTATAAAACAACTAATAAATCGCCACCAATACTCACTCCAAACAATAGGGTGGCTAGTAGTATCGAAGCACCCAGAATAGAGGCAGCAGCTGCAATCGGAGGCAAAACTGTGAAAATTGCTAAAGAGGCTGTCACCGGAACGATCCTCTCTTTACTAAACAGTTTTACAAAGTCATATAAAGGCTGAGTAATAGGAGGGCCTATCCTCCTCTGCATTCTTGCATGGAGTTTTCTGTCAATTCCGTCGAAGAGTAGGCTTACTACAAAAACCAATGGAAACGCCAGCAAAAGCGCTATTAAAGTTTCCAAGTTTTTCTCCTCCTACGCCGCAAAAAATCCATGTCAACAATTTTTTCATCCTCAGTGACGGCGTCAACAACCACTAGTCTGTTGGCGCACGCCATGCAGGGGTCTATGGAAGCCACAACCACAGGTATGTCGGCAATCTCGCATCCCACAAGCATAGGTTTTAACCCCAAAACATTGGGAATTGTAGGGGTTCGAACTTTTAAACGCCATAGGCCCTCCTTACCATTAGTTTTTACAAAGTAAAGAAGCTCGCCCCTCGGCGCCTCAACCAATGAAATGGCCTCACCCTCCGGGATCCGCCTCATCAGCCTTATGACATTTTCTTCAACACGGATAGGCCCATCCGGCAACACCTCAAGAACCTTCTGGATCAAATTTATTGACTCGAAAAGCTCCAACAACCGAACCTCCGTTCTCGCGTAAACATCACCTTTTTCCCTAACCGCAACTGAAAAGTTGTCTTTCAAATGGGTGTATGCAGCGTAAGGATGATCCCTGCGCACATCCATGTTAACACCGGAGCCTCTTGCAGTTGGACCTACAACACATAATTTCTGGGCAGTGTCCTTATCTAAAACCCCAACATCGCACAGCCTTTTCTCAACAGTTTTATCTTGGAAAAAATCATAGATACGACGCACAGAATTATGCAAATCCTTTAGGGCGACTCTAACGTCATCGATCAAACGCTGATCTAAATCCCAACGCACCCCACCCAACGTGTTCATTGAATGGTGCACACGGTTACCTGTAATTTTTTCAAACAAGTCAAGAACGCTTTCTCTAACATGCCAAGCAAACATAAACAAAGTGTCAAACCCAACCTCATAAGCCAGAACACCCAGCAAGAACAGGTGACTGTGAATTCGTTCAAGCTCAAAAATTAAAGTTCTAAGGTAGAGAGCACGCTCAGGAGGCTGTATACCGCCAATTTCTTCTATTGCTTGAACATAACATGTGGTATGGCTGTGGGAGCATATCCCACAAATCTTCTCAACTAAATAAAGCGTCTGAACAAGGTTGCGGTTCTCCGCTAAAGCCTCTATCCCCCTATGAACATGCCCCAAAACAACGTTAACATCAAGAATTTCCTCCTTCCTAACAGTCACTCTTAACGAAACCGGTTCTTTAAGCGCTGGATGCACAGGACCAAAAGGTATGCGTAGACGCGTGTAATCAACCTCTATTTCCTTCGCCCCATCACGCTTATCAACCATAGCTTTTCATCCAAACTTCCTCTTCACAGCCGTGACAACACCTTTAACAATCGCTTCAGGTCTAGGCGGACACCCAACAACATAAACATCTACAGGGACAATCCTATCCACCGGCCCCTCCACCATTGGACTCCCTAGGAAAGGGGTTCCAGAAGAAGCACACGTGCCCACAGCAACAACTACTTTAGGCTCAGGCACTTGCTCATAAACCCTAATAAAGCGCGGAAGCATTTGCCGCGTCACAGGCCCCGTCACCAGTAGAACATCGGCATGACGTGGGGAACCAACAAGAACACATCCCAAGCGTTCAACATCATAGCGAGGAGTCAAAGCCGCCACAATCTCAATATCGCAACCAGCACACGAACCAGTATTCAAATGAAAAAGCCAAGGCGACTTCACACGGCTACCAGCAACAAACCCCATACCCATCTCCATTGACAAACTAAAACACGCTATAAAACACTTATGTTTTTAGTGACAAAACATTGATGCAACACAAAATTGTCAAATATACGTAAAATTCTTTCTGAACGATCTGGAAGTTCTGTTGGTGTCTCTTAACAGGAGCGCGCTGCTGTATGTCTTTGCAAAGTTTTAGAAATTAAGATGGGCACCGTTAATTGAGAGGAACGTGGAAAGGTGAAACAACGCCTAGAATCGTAAAATTGATGATTTATTGAGGGCTCTAAATTAAGTTTTAAAAAGATGAAACGCTTCGCCTTAAATATGTTGGCAGTTTATACAGACAAAGGTTTTTCTTTTGATGGGGGCGTTGCATGTAAAATTTTATTTTGCCTCCGCATATTTTGCACGTCCCCCTGTAATTGTTGTAGACTTGAAGGAGGGGCTTTAGTCGCTTTTTCTCAACTTTTAACTTTAAGAATTGTTGGGTTAAAGTTTCACATTCTCCCATGAGTTTGGCGATTTCCCCTTCTGATAGGCTTTGCACAGTTCTTTCAGGATTGATTCTTGCTCCAAATAAGATTTCGTTTCTCAAAATGTTGCCTAATGCACATTTGACAGTTAAAGTTGCACCTGTTTGTAACTTGTATCTGCAGCGCTTCTGGAAACGCATCACTCATACGAATGCTTTCCTAAGATTTAGCCCCCGGCTAGTGGTGGGAATATGGCTATTACATCGTTGTCTTTTAGAGTTATCTCTCCTTCTAAGTCTTTGATGTTTCTCCCATTCACCATAATAATCATGTCGTCCCTAATTTTTCCTCGCTTTTTGTCGTAAACATCGTCGACAAATTCTGGTCCTAAAATTTTAGACGCGTTCTCAATCATGTTTAGAAGGGTTCCATTACAAGCGACAGTAAGCTCTCTAGTTTTGTATTTGCTGCGCAGGGTTGCGAAAAGCATTATTTTTACTGATACCAAAGTCAAGCGCTTCCAACAAAATGGAGAAAAAGGAGGAATTTTTGCTTTTCTAAAGTTCTATTTCAAGCTCAGCCAGCTTCTCTTTTGTTGGGACGCCGTTAACCCAGCCGCGAAGCTTGTAATACTCTTCCTTCATTTTTTCAAGTTCTGTTACTTGGCCCTTCGCGGGGCCTTCAGGCATGGGCTCTTCCAGTAGGCGTCTTGGCAGCGTATCATCTTTTCCGTCAAATCCATACTTGTTGATTATGACCCTTTCTAGGTTGTAGATGCGTTCTCCAATTTTTAGGATTTCATCCTCCGTTAGGTCCCAACCAGTAACAGCTGACAAAAGCTCTGCATAGTCCTTCGCGCCTAAAGCGAACGTCGTGAACAAGCAGTTTACAGTTGAGTTAACCACGCATGTAAAGTCTTGGAATATTTTGACCCACTTAGCTTTTCCCTCGGCCTTCAACGGGTCGATTTTCTCCGGTATTCCAAGGACTTCTGGTGAGACTGTGTATCCGGTTACGTGGCAGCCTCCTCTGTTGGCGGTTGCATAGTTTAGTCCAATGCCTTTAATGGCTCTTGGGTCGTAGGCTGGCATCTCAAGGCCCTTGACGCTCATGGAAAGTTCTGGATGTCCGTAAATTTCGCAAAGCTTCTTCGATCCTAAAGTCAAATATTTTCCAAATCCAACCCTATAGGCTGTTCGCCAAACAGCCTCCACAAGGGCTGCAGCATTGCCGAATCGCAAGTCTAACCCTTGCAAGTCTTCTTGTGGAATGTATCCCCTTTCGTTGAGTTCCATGGCGGCGGCTATCGTCGAGCCCATGCTTATTGGGTCCAGTCCAAGCTCATCGCAGAAGTGGTTGGCTTTAACAACTGCGTCTAAATCTTTTACGGCTGTGCTGCTTCCCAACGCCCAGACAGACTCGTATTCTGGGCCTTCCGAAGCTAAAATCTGGAATGGGCCGGATTTGACGCTTGTTACTCTTCCGCACGCGATTGGGCATCCCCAGCACGCCCTCCGGCTGATCAAGTATGTTTCTGCAAGGGTTTCACCGCTTATTTTCTCTGCGTCTGGATTTACACCGGTCTGCCAGTTCCTGTAGGGAAGCCCGCCGGCTGTGTTAATTATGTTTATGAGTATAGCGGTACCGTATGTTGGTAGTCCAACGCCCGTGACGGGGTTATTTTTCAATGCATCTAGGCATCTTTTCGAAACTTCAGAAAATCTTTGCGGGTTAGCAACTGGAACTTTTTCTTCACCAGAAACAACGATAGCTTTCAGCTTTTTAGAACCCATAACAGCGCCTAGCCCCGTTCTACCCGCAGCCCTATGCTCATCATTCATTATGCACGCCATGTACGCCATGTTTTCGCCAGCAGGCCCAATACACGCTACACTTGTGTTTTTGCCGCCAACCTTCTTCTTCATTCTTCTTCAAATTCTAGCTGTATCAAAAACGTTTTTACCCCATAGGGCACTTGCATCTCTCAACTCAGCTTCCCCATCAACAATAGCGATGTAGACGGGTTTATCTGAGACCCCCATTCTGTTTCTTCGGCTAACTTTCTCCAGTATTCTTCTTGTATGTAAATGCATGTTTTATAGCCTTTCGAGGAGAGCGGCGTATATTATTGGTAGGGCTATTGTGGCGTCTGCTTCTACGGTTACGGTTTTTGCTTTTTCCTGGATTTTGCCCCATGATATGGCTTCTCTTGGGCGTGCTCCTGATAGGCTTCCGTCGTATTCGACGGCTGTTGTTATGTAGACAGCGTAGTCCAATCCTTTCTTGAATAGGTTCCACCAGAGAACATGGTGTTTGGATATGCCTCCGCCTATTATTAGGGCGCCGGATTTTTTGGCTTGCCAAACAATTTCGTTTAGGAGCTGCTCATCTTTGAGCACATTTATTTTTAGGTCTTTGTGGTCTTGGCTGAAAAGCCACAGCTGGTAGCCCACTGCACCGTCAGTTATGCCGGGCACAATGACGGGTATCTGGTTTTTCCAGCACCAGTAAAGAATCGAGCTCTCATCTAGGCGTTTGCCTATTTCCCAGCAGAGCTCGTAAGTGGCAAGCTCCCGCTTTCCCTCAGCGTAAATGCTGTTCAAGAACAATGTCATCTTCTCTTCAATTATTTCGCCGTAACTCGCGTTTGGCACCAACACATTGCCAATTCGGCTTACGCCCCGCCTGTGAAGTTCCTTATCGTCCATGTAAAAATCGCCATGAAAATAGTTGCGGTAGCATCTTGCCAAATCATGGTCAAGGGTGCCGCATGTCGTGACTACAACGTGGAACCATTTCTGTTTCACCATTTCGCGGATTATGCCCCTCGTGCCAGTGGCAATTATACACGCTGGGAAAGAGAGAAAATTGAGGATGCTTTTCTCCTTCAGCACGTTTTCGAGAATGTCTACGGCGACGGCGAGGTTTTTGGCTGTGAAGCCTCCGCTTTCAAGCATCTGCCGTACAAGCGTGTCAGCCGACATGCCTTTTGAAATTTCGAAGTCCCTAACTTTTTCCATGTGGATGCTCCGAAACTTTCATTCCAGGCCCTTGAAAAGCCAAGACAAGTCCGGAACCTTCGCCCTTTTTTCGACTTTTTCCGCCAAAGCGTGAACAACTATTGGGAAGGCTATTGTAGCGTCACAATAACACTGCACGTTGCGTCCTTCTTTGGCTTCTTTGCCCCAGCTTATGGCTTCCTCGAAAGTGCAGCCTGACAAACCACCCCAGTGAGGTGCGTCTGTCGTGATTTGTATGGCATATTTGTGGGGATAAACCCTCTCGTATTTTCTGGACTCTGTTAGGCTTCTGCCAACGGTTGTCAATTGAATAAAGTCTTTGGGGACGCCTCCACCAATATATACGACGCCGCTTTCAGGCGCCGCTTTGGCCTTTATATCTACAAGCTGTTTAAAGTCCCGCATCTGGTCTATGGTTATGTCAAAGTTGGGGTCGCTCTTCCTATTAAGCAGGTAGGCGATACCATAGCCGCTGTCAACGATGGCTGGACAAAAGACGGGTATCTTGTGCTCGTAAGCCGTCGCCACAATGCTCTTAATCCCCATTCGGGAAAGCTCCTTACCGAATAGGTGGAGAAACTCGGCTGAGGAATATTTGCGGTTTGGATTCAATTTTCTCATGAAGTCTGCGATGAGGCTTTCCATCTGGCGGTATTCAAGTTCGTCGGCGAAAACGTCGTAAAACCTATCAATTTTGTATTCCAAAAGCTTGCTGTCGTCGACTAGATGGTGGCCCTGCCAGTAAGTGCCCCCCATGGCTTCAAGAATGTCTTCTGATATGTTGGCGCCGGTGGAAACGATCACGTCTATGAAGCGGTGTTCAATAAGCCAATTAACAATCTTCCACTGGCCGGTTGTGCTCATGGAGCCGGCGTACCCGAAAAAGATTACAACATCGTCTTTAAGCATTTCTTCCCAAGCTTCGACAATTTCGCCTAATTTTCTGCCTTGAAATCCCGTTTTAGCCATTTCTGCAAGCAGTTCCGAAATTTTTTTCGGAGTTCTAACTTCTATTGGCTCAAGCTTCTTTTTAAAGAAAGGAGTTTGCCTTTTCTCCCTAATCACCGCTTTTTCACTCCACAACTTGGAATGCATATTTTCAAAAACCTCACTTTTAAATCTTTAGCTTCTATCCACGCATCCAAAAGTGTAGAGGTTTCCAACACTGTTCCAGACGAAGGCTTTCGGCATGGCTTCAGCAATAGCGAAGGCGGCTCGCCAACCAGTGCAGTGCATTGGTGCAACTATGTCTGGGTTAAACTCTTTCAGCATCTCCACAGTTTTGCCTATCCGGTCTTCACAGTCCTTTCCGGAGAGGTGAAAACCGCCAATTATAGCGTGTATTTTGGAAGCATTTGTGATTTGCTTTGCATAGAGAACCGTGTTTACTATTCCAGCGTGGGCGCAGCCGGACACGACCACAAGTCCTTTGTCCTTAACGTTTATGGCTAATGCTCTGTCGTCCCAAATCCAAGGGTCAGGTTGCCAAACACCATTTATTAGAGCGCGTTGTTGCATATACCCCTTTTCAAAGTCTGTTTTGCGGGGAATCTCGCCAGTAACCAGTATAGTGTCTTTCGCCAGCGAATACGGATTTTTTGTCTTTACGAAAAAAGCGGGTTTTATATGGTTTTCCGACGGGAATTCTGGATGCTTCCTTATGCTTCCATCTTTTTCGGCTACTCCGCGAATTTTAAACATGTCTTCATGCACTATTATTGGCAAGCCTTTCTTGCCGATTGCTTTGACGAAGCTTAGCAGACCACCATGGTGGTCGTAATGCCCATGCGACAAGACTATGGCTTCAACTTCTTCGAGGCGTACACCCATGCCTTTAGCGTTTAAAACAGCCCCGTTCTGGCTTATACCAGTGTCAAAGAGAATTGTATGTGTTTCACCATTGCAGAAAACCTTGACCAGCATGGATAAACCGTGCTCAGCTATTGGATGACGAAAATTTTTGTCAAACCATTCCTTGCCCATGCGTTCTGGAACCCATGTTCTCACGTTTTGAACCTCTTCCCTTCCAACAGATGACATAAGATCTACGCAGTTATCCATGAGGCATATTACCTCTAAATGGTCAACACTTCTTAGCCTAACAACATTCTCGTTCATAGCGTCTCCTCCATTTAAAGGAACAAATCCCTTTCTTTAGGTCTAACAAGCTCGATTGCTTTAGCATCTTCAGACTTTATAAATTTGTATCCGCGAATTATAGCCGCTGGAACCCCTTCATCTGCCTGCCCTATCACAAGCTCAGCCGCTGAAGCTAACTCGTCTGCCACAGCGGTCTGTTTAACTCGCAAAATATAGCCAAACAAATCCTTCTCGCCCCTACGGTCTCTTATGGGTTTTATGCCAGAAACACCTACAGCCACATTTATCTCGCCTTCTCTGAAAGGGCGACCATGCGTGTCGGAAATTATCACAGCCACGTCGCAGCCAGTTAAACGCTTAATCTCAAGCCTAATCCTTCTAGCAGAAGCATCCGGATCCTCGGGTAGAAGCGCCACCCACCTATCTCCAGGCACATTGGACTTGTCAACTCCAGAGTTGGCACATACAAAACCGTGGCGTGTTTCAGTTATTATCTTGCCGTCAGCCATCCGCCTAATGGCTTTAGCCTCCCTTAACACAACTTCAACCAAAGCCGGATCCTTGCCATAAAGCTCAGCAATGTTCTTAGCAAGAACGGACGGCACAACTTCGTCCAAGTTTACAATGCGCCCCTCAGCCCTAGACACAACCACATGAGTTATCACTATTACATCACCGTCCTGTATAGGGGTGCCTTGCCTCTCAGCAGCCTCGCATATCAGCTCGGCGATGTTGTCTCCAGGTTTAACTATAGGTATGCCGTCAATCCCAATTATCTGAACAACGTTCATACTATGCCCACGGAGACAGAATATAAAACACACATGTTTCTAACGGTTTCGCCTTAAAATTCATGAACTTTAGCGCGCAAAACTTTAATTTTGAAGCCTCCCTTTCTTAGAGGCAAGAGATGATGTTTGATGAAAGTGTTGCATGAGTTTGTTCCAACTCGCAAGTTTTTGAAGTTGGCCGAGGAAGTTAAAGACCTTGTTGACGGGTGGAACATAACAGACAGCGCAGCCGGCATGCCAGCGCCAAGCGGAACAGCGGTAGGATGTGTACTTAAAACCATATATCCGGACAAGATTGTGATACCAATATTTATCCTCCACTATAAGGGGCCAGTGGAGGTTGGAGGCTTAGCCTTAGCCGCCGACGCTGTTGGCCTCGACGGACTTGTCCTAACAATGGGAGACTTACCAAAATACGGCGAGCCAATAAAAATGTTCAAATCCTCCGAGGAAGCCAGAGACTTCCTCCGCAATACAATACGCCTAAAAAGGGTTAAGTTGGGGTGTTTGTTAACAGCCCGCAAAACAGTTGAGGAAACCATAGCCCGCGTTAAAGAGCCTTGGGATTTCGTCTTCTTCATGAGGCTGGAGGACAGAACCTTCCCGATGCTGGAGCAAGTGGCCAAAGAATGCAAACGTCTAAACAAACCGGTATACACATATTTCCTCATCGGAACACCTAAAAACGCTGAAATGGTGAAGATGATAGGCTGGCCAACCACCACAACCATGGAACACGTCGAAGAAGTCGCTAGCAAACTTGACGGGCTAGTGGACGGAGTAATAGCCACATGTGCTGGAGACTACGAAGGCGACAAAGAGCTTCTAACAAAGCTTCAGAAGTTCAGAAGCTAAACGTCACTTCCCTTCTTCTCTTTCCTTCAGCGTTTTAGAACTGTTGGGTGTTATACTTCACGAATTTCACATCGTAGTTTCCTGGTAACTTCTTCAGCCTTCGCCGAGTCAACTTTCAACGTGTAGAGCATTCTTGGCGTGCGGAGCTTCAGTTTCACAACGTCCTTTAAGCGTTTAACCGCGCAGTATTCTGCCCTCTCGCTGATTTCCACAAACTTGTCAATGTCGAAGATTTCTGTCGGCATTCCGAAGCGTCTCCAGCCTTTTGCTGCTTCTCCTTTTAAGGGTCTAACTTTTATCTGTTTTGGTCTTCCACAGGCCCTTAAGTTTGTCGCAGAATTTTATGAGCTGTTCGCGGGTGGGGTGTGCTGCTTTCGGATTTGAAATGTAATAGGCGGCTGTGGCGTTTGCCAACGTTAACCTAACAGCTTCTGGAAGCCCGTAAGCGTCGCCAATTATGTTTCCGGCGTTCCAAGCATCACCCGCCCCGGTGGCTCTCAAAACTGGCACGTTGAAGGCTGGAACAATCGTCTCGTTTTCCTTCGTGAAAGACGCGGAGAAACTTGTGGTATGTAAGTCTATTCTCGCGTTTAAGCGTTCAGCCAGCGTTTTGGCAGATTCCATAGCCAAATCTTCAAAGCTAAGCTTTCGCTTGAGGCTTTTCATCTCTGGGTTTAAAAGAGAAGCATAAAATACTGCTTCGTTCTCGTTTAGGCTTAAAATGTCAATGAGGTTTGCTTGCAAAACTTTCCTCAACAAATCCGCGGCTTTCTTTTTGTTTGGAGTCGGGTCGGCTGAATCTAAATAGGTTTTACCCCTCCCCCTTGTTTTAGCGTGTTGGAAAACTGTTTGGGCGAGGGCTGTTCCAAACTTTCTTGTTCCAGCCCAGTTGAAAACACACACGTAATCAGCCTTCTGGATAACTTCAAAGTCTTCACCGTCAAGGTTTTGGGGTCCGAAATCAGCCAATGAGCCAACATCTCTCAGCATGACGTTTGTTTTTCCATCGGTTGTTTGGAATTCTAGGGCTGTTGTTATAGAAGGCTTTTCAACAATTTTGACGTGAGATAGGCTTATTCTTGGCGATTTAAGATAAAACTTTAAGAGTTGAAAACCAAGCTTGTCTGTGCATACTATTGGCGTGACCCATGCACCTAAACGGGCTAGGGCTGAAGCAGTGTTTACAGCGTTTCCACCTCTAAAGTCTTTTTGAGCTATCCCGTCAATGCTTCCACCCTTCCGCCCTAAAACATCCGCAACAGCGTCCACAAAAGCCTCCAAATTAAAATTTAGACTCACAAATCTATCTAGGAAAAAGTCTGGCATAACAACAACATGGATTTCTTTTTCAGCCCTCAGCCTTTTCAGAAAACTTTTAACCTCTTCTAGATGATCGTCTAGCACTCTTACAGCCTTCCACTAAAAGACAGCTTAGGGTTTAGCGAAAATAACATTTTCCAAGCTTTTAGCCCAAGAGGAAGCGAATCATGTTCCAAACCAAGTCGCCGTAGACAAGCGCAATCACAAGTCCGGCTGTTATGAATATTAGCATGGGCAAGCCTGGAGTTGCCCAAACTTTTTCTGGAATCTCACCGTTTTTGACGGCTTCCTCCAACCTTTCAACTATGGCGTTTCTGCCCTCATCTTTCGGAAAAACCACAAGTTTCCTCTTTATTCCGTTTTGGGTTTTTTCCACATCCTCCATGGGGTAAAGGTGCCATTTCGCTTTAACCTTTTCAATTGAAACCTTATATCCCGTTAAAAGAACTAGAATTTTCTTGCCTATGGATTCGCTTTTCTGTTCTCCTTCGAAAAAGGCTCTGCCCGTTTTCCTGCGCCATAAGAGATTGTGTATGAGGAGGTAGACCGCCGTTAAGGCTGCAAGTATTATAGAGTTGCTGAAGACCGTGATGGGGAAAAAATGTTGCATGAAAGGTGAAATATCGCCGGACAATGGTGTTGAAAGGAGTCCCTGCGGGTAAAAAGGTAGGGCTAAACCTAGACATATTAAAGCCTTAGCGTCTGCACCGCCAAAACCACCAGCGTAGAAAAGGACTATGGCGAAAGCCGCCGTCAAGCCGAAGCACAACCCGAAAAGGTGCAAAGCGGAAAAATCGGATAAGAAAAGCTCTGCAAAGGTTAATGCAAAGGCTGTTGGAGCTAAAAGAATCCAGACGCTGTTGCTAACCTCTCGGGTTTTATAATCGCTGTAGGAAGCGTAAATAAAGAAGAAAAGCGTCGAAAAAATTTTTGCAGCTTCAATGAGCCAAATCATCCCCGCCACCGTTAAGTTTGACTAAACTTATAGGTGCTTAAGACTTTTAACTCTAATCAAATGTTTGATGGCAACACGAGCTTTGCGGGTTTTTCCAAAAAGTAGTTGTTGAGAATTGGAAGAGCTTGAAACTATGGGGCTCTTCTGCTAAACTCTAATGGAGCTCCAGTTTTTGGAACCACTTTGAAGTAATAGATTGTCCCATTAGTATAGTTATAGCTTATTGTTATGGTTAATGTGCCACCATTTGCCTGAACAAGGGCGTTTTTTGCGTTGTGGGTTACTGGCGCGAGGTTTGTTGATGACTCACCCATGTACACCTTATCTATTACGGCATCTGCCGTTCCAACGTTCCTTACATATAACATTATTTTTGTCTTATCAGTAGACCAGCTTACGGTGTCGAGGGTGAGTTGGACGCCTGCTTGTTGTCCAGCGCTGCTCATGTAGGTTATTATCCAAGCGTAGGTTACTACTATGGCTGCTACGGCTATTACGATTAGCAGGAGGGTTGCGAGGATTGGGGATATACCCATCCTAGATTTTAATTGGGTTTTTGTGTTCATGATTGCACCTTCCAAGCTCGGTATAGGAATTTTGATGGTTGCTTATTTAACTTGTATGAACTTGTAATCAGAATTTTTAGTAAGTTTACGGCAACGTCTATTGGAGAATTATCCTAGTGGGTTTTCTTTGAGCTTTATGTTTTAGCTTGATAACTGCTATGATGATGGCTGCGAAAACGGCTAGTGCTAAAGGCGTGTATATCAGCATCGGGTTTATGGTTGTTCCAAAAGTTATTGGAATAGTCATGTCTTGGTTTACTGTGATCGTTTTCTCCTGTTTTTGGTCTTGAAGTTTTGCTATAATTGTGTATATTCCGTCTGGAAGGGTAAAAGTGCATTCACCGTTAGGCGCTGAAACAACGTATAAGGGTTGCCCATTTTGACGGATTTCTATTATTGCTCCGTTTGCTAATGCGCCGTCTTTGTAGACTTCAACTTTCACGGTGGATACTCGGTGGCTTGTGTCGATAGTTATTGTTAGGGTTGTTTGACTTGTCACCGTGAGGGTTCGGGTTTGGCTGGCTGACCCCTTGGAAACTGTGAATGCGTAGGTCCCCTCCAAAAGTTGGAGGGTGCAGTGGCCAGTGGCATTTGTGAAGCCAGCGAAAACCATGGAGCCTTCGATATTTGTTACTTTTACTTCAGCGTTGGCTACAGGCTTGTCGTCGCTCCACGCGACTTTTAGAACAACTTTGCATGTTGATATGGCTATGAAATCAAGCTTTATCGTGACTGTTTTGGTGCTGGAAAGGTTTACGGTTGTGGTGCTAGTGTAAATTTCGTATTGTGCGTGAACAGTGTAAACGGCTTCTGGAAGCTGTGAGAAAATAGCGGAACCTCCGCTGGTATATCTTATGTTTTGCCATCCGCCACCTCTGCTAACTGTTACTTTAGCGTTTGTTAAGGGCTTGTCGGCAGCGTCGAAAACGTTTATTGTCAAATTGTGCACTTTGCTGAGGGCATCGTAGCTTCTTGCAGAGCTTGAAAAATTGAAGGAGCCTTGATGAACCGTTAATCCTTGCCACGAGACTTGCACTTGATAAGTCCAATAAATCATTTGACGGAAGACAGCCTTTCCTTGCTCGTCTGTGGTTTTACTGATATCCCACTGTACACCGTCCAAACTTTGCCAAGACAACTTTACCATAGCGTTTTTTAAAAGTTGGTTACCGCTGTCTTTGGCGTAAACTGTTAAGGTTGCCATGTTTTGGCAAACAATTGTAATGTAGGTTTTAGGCTGGGTTAGTTGGTAGCGGCCGCTTTCAAGCTCAATGCCACTTTTTGAAACAACTATGTTGGCAAAACCGTCCGCGGAGTACACGTTTTCGTAAACCACTATTCCGGAAGCGTTCGTACGGTATGGTGGGAAAGCAGCGTCCCTATAATCCTCCGGTCCATACTTTGCAGTTACTCTAATGCTTGCTTCGTTAACTGGTGAACCCTCACTGTCCTTCACAATTACAATAATCGTGTAATAAGCTCCTTGCGAATAAGCAGACGTTGAAAGTGCAGAGATGAGGAGCAATATTGTTGCAGCTACTATTTGAAGCTTTTTCATTTTACACACCCAGCCATATAATTGGGGCGTAAGATTCCAGAAACATGTAGTAATAGTTGTTGACTTCTGTGTAGCTGCCACCGTCATACATCCACATGGCAAGGGTGTAGCTGTAACTTAATCCCGCATAGGTTGTATATGAGTTCCCACCACAGTTTACGGCTTCAAGTTCTATTGAGCCTTGACGAGCACCGCCGGGTGCACTTTCAGTTATAGAAAATCTTGTTCTAGACGGGTCTATGCTTCTAAGACTTTGAACACTTGCACTATTGAGAATTATGCCCCTTCCGAAGTTGTTGTTCCAGTGGGCAGCCCAGTAGCCGGGATACTTATATTCTCGATGTTGGGGATTCGCATAGTTATATTGGTAAGGCCCAGCGACGCTTCCCGTTGTATAGTTTAGAAAAGCATAGTTTGTGGGTCCACCATTTCCCATTATTGACGCAAACCATATACCATTGTCTGTTTTCGCCTGCTTCCAGTAAATGTGCACGTTTAGCTGAAGATATTTTACGTTGGCTGTTATGAAAACGACAGCGTAAGTGTCGTAGTAGTCGCTTCTTGGACCATCTGATGGATTGTAAACATTTTGAACTTGCGTTGAGTTTAGTATGGCTATGAGGCGTACAACCGCCCTCTTATTAGAGTTTCCATACCAATATTTTATTTGCCATTGTCCGTAAGGCCTCCACCTTCCCAGTGAAACTTCATATTTTCCGAAGGCATGGAGGTTCCATGGTCCAAAACATAGTCCATTGCTTGGGTTTATCATTACAAGGGCTGCTACACCATAATAGTCATAGGGGTATGTAGGCGATTTGGTGTGCCCAACACCTATGAATTCTACGCGGTATCTGTTTGTGTAGGCCGTGAATGTGTTTGAGTCATATACTAGGTCGCCTGGAGTTTGGTCTGGCGGCGCGTCTAAGTCGTCCAACCAATATATAGATACCTTTTGCTTCTGTATGTCGAGTCGTGGAAACTTCACTTGGAACACTATTCGGCTTGAAGCGTTAAACCTAGCCCACGGATCAGCTAAGCCCCTTGGAACCTCAATTGTCTTGCTGTGCCAGTTTACTTTATCCCAAATTTCATATTGGCAAGGTGACGGAACAAGCGGTCCACTAGAGCCCGTTTCGGTTACGTTAACCCTAAATTGTTTAATGGGTAACGGTGGGAAAGGAGGCATCACGGCGGCGCCGCTCTGGCTTGTTACGTTAAGTTTTATGCCATTCCAATACCAGCGACCGCCGATACCGCACTCCAAAGTGTAGATTTCATCAGCGCTATTTGTCCCCCTTAAACTTTGACTTGTGGGGGTTGCCCTCTGAACTTCAAAATCTATTGAGGAGTATGTGGACAAGCTAACATAAATCCCCCTATTATCGTGAACTGTAACTATAAGCCACTTATAGTACGGCTTTGGTATGGAGCTTGGATTGGCAAACTCCAGCATGTATGTGCCGTTACTCGCCACAGCCTTGTCGTTTGAATAGGTCCTATTAACCAAAGTCACAGCTTTCCAATCGCCGAGGTTTGGGTCAAACATTAAAACTTCAAAATTAACTGCTGTCAGGTCTGCTACCGGCCGCCCATTCTCTTCAAGAACTGTAACGTTAATATTTCTTACAAAGTCTGGATTTCTTCCAATGTATGAAATGTCGACTTTTGCGTAAAGGCAATATGAAACGCTTGTATTATACCCGTAAAAACCAAACTTTAAAGAGTCAATTTTCGCCTCAGCACACACGCCGGATAAACCCTCTGGACGGTACCAGTAACATTTTATAAAGTTGTATATTGGGCGGTTGTACACCCACATTACATCTTCAGAGAATGTGACGTTTAACCCATAGCTTGGAAAAGCCTTGTAAAGATCGGTGGCCCAGCTGAGAAGCATGTCACCCACAACACTTTTGTTGGCAACGCCCTTCTCGTACATGTTCCTTGTGTAGTTAGCCAATGTAAAAACCAGCACTTCTTTTGTGCCAGTCATCACATTGTCAATTAAGCCCATATATTCTTCCCAGCTTTCATATCGATAATAGGAGACGGCGCTGTACATCACAACGGCCGTGGAAACAATCATTATGGCAATCATTAATGCCGCGATGATTACGAATTGTCCACGTATTCCACGAGCGAATCTGTTTATTCTGCAAGTTTTCGCGGGCATTAAATATTCTACCTCCTTGAAAGTTGTAGAACCAGTATTCTAGGGTCGTAACAGTCTCCAGAACTTGCCAGAATGTATGTTACTGTGGAGACTTGGCTTGGGTTTTTGAAGGCTTCTGGATCGCCGTAAACTATGTGTTGCCCCTCCATGTAGAGTTGTCCAG
>Ga0080004_1154308_pt1 | contig 24431 bp, 28 predicted proteins | sample WasSprMetagenome_FD_69207 | JGI IMG/M metagenome (GOLD analysis project Ga0080004, IMG submission 69207) | Sulfidic aquatic microbial communities from Washburn Spring, Yellowstone National Park, USA - WS (SPADES assembly) (version 2) | ecosystem: Environmental > Aquatic > Thermal springs > Hot...
GCTGAAATCGTTTAGAAGGATAATCATAAGATACGAAAGACTAGCTGAAACATACAAAGCATTCATAAACATAGCTTGCATAATAATACACCTAAGATACGGAGTTTAGAGATGAGTTCATTGAGTAAATCTCGGTGGGTTTGAGGATTGAAGGCCCCCCTGGAAAGCGATCCTACTGGGATGCACCCCCCATTCATCCTTAAGGAAGCCCGTGAACCGGCTAATGGGGAAACCAACGCTGAGACGGGAGCCAAACCTGAGAAGTCGCCAATCCAATTGGGCTGTCCAGGGTCATCGCATGGCCTGACCATGGCCTTAGGGGATCCTGAATCCAATCCAGGCCTCACCGCCTCCCAGCCCGAGCCGTGGCCTCATAGGCGATGGGTCTACGTGGCCGCTGTGACGGTGGCCTCGATGCTCCTCCACTTTTCAGCCTTCTACGTGGCTGAATCCTCCTTCTACCTTGAAACCTGGAGGATCGTGGCGGGGAGCTTCCTCGAGGACGGCGACTTCTACAGGGCAGCCTACCAGGCCCAGCGTATACTTGAGAGGCAGTACTTCGTCTATCCCCCCCTCTGGGGTTTAACCCTCTACCCCTTCCGCTGGTTTGTAGGATCCGAGTTCCTGTTCAACTTCACGGTCCGCATCCTGCTTATGCTCTTCAACCTCGCCGTGGGCTTCCAGCTCCTCAGATCCTTCAAGTCCGGTCTACCCGTCTTCACCCTCTGGATGCTGAACCCCTTCGTCATCGGGATCGCGCAGGCAGGTAACTTCGACATAATACCCGCATATCTCTCGCTCCTATCATACCGGTGGCTGAGGCTCAGGAGATACGATCGGAGCGCCCTATCCCTAGGCCTAGGCATAGCCTACAAGCTCTACCCGGCGATGCTGCTGCCCGTATTCCTCATGGGCGTCCCCAGCCTAAAGGCCCGGGCGAGATACGTGGCCGCCGCCCTAACGATCCCATGCACATCCTCCCTCGTGTACCTGGCTTACTCCCCCTTCTTCCTCCCCTCCTTCATCGAGGGGAACGCCGGGAGGGCGTCCGCCCTGACAACCTACATATACGCGGGGCTATTCGCGGCGGCCCTATTATATGCCTGGTCGAGAAGGATGGCCGTCTTGGAATCCACCCTCCTAATACTCCTGCCCTTCTACCTGATAACCCCCGCCTACAACCAATACTACATCTGGATGCTCCCCTTCCTCTTCGCATGGCTCAGCGGCCGGCGTGGCAGATCCATCTCCGACCTAGCGGCTACGCTCCTCCTCCTCTCAGCCTTAACCCTTAGGAGGTACATGGCCTACCTGACGGGAAAGCTTCCCATCCTCCAATCCTACGCCACAATCCTCAACGCAGCCGCGGCGGCCCTGATATATATCCCGACAGCCCTCCTGCTGATCCACGTGATCCACCGGGGAAGATCGGGAAATAAGGATCCATGGGAAAACCTCTTATAATGAAGGCGTGGAAAGGCCTTAGGGTTGGTGGCCCTCCATGGATGGAGTGGTGAGGCGGCTTAGAAGGCCCTCCAAGATGAGCCTCCTCTACGTAGCCGTCATAGCCTCCGCCCTAACCTTCAAGATACTCCTCTCCCTCGTAGCCGTGGCAAGCTACGACTTCAGGACCACGGTTCAGCTCGCCCTGAAGCCCCCTGAACCATACTTCAATTCGCCCTGGACAACCTTCCTCCGCCTCCTCTACATCGGATGGGATAAGCTCTCCTTGGGAAAGGTCGACCTTGGAAGCTGGATAACGGGGAGGGCTCCACCCACCCTAAGCCTCAGCTTCCTATCGCTGATACTCCTCCTCAAGCTCCCGATCATAACCCTAGACCTGGCCTGCGGATACCTCATATACCTCTTAGCCTCGGAGGTGCTCGGGGAAGGATGGGGTTTAAAATCCTATGCCCTATGGATGGCGAACCCATACGTGACCCTAGCAGCCGAGATGGATGGATCCAGCGACCTCCTACCTCTGCTCTTCATCCTGTTCGCCCTCCTCCTATACGCGAGGAATAGACGCTACAGTTGTAGCATACCCCTCTGGGCAGGCGTCTCAGTCAAGTTCTATCCCCTCTTCGTAGCCCTCATATTGGCGATACTCTCCAGGAGGGAGGGGAAGACCAGGGAGCCCATAGCCTACATGGGGGCGTCCATAGCAGGGTTGGCCACATACTTCTACCTGATCGGGAGATGGAGCCTCAGGAGCATCTCAAGCCTAACCTACTACACGCCGGTCACCTTCACCATATCCGAGATAATGATCATCTCCAAGACCGCGAACATAGGGTTAGCCACCATGTCCCTATGCCTCTTCCTCTACCTGATCCACCGCTCCCAATGGAGTGGGAGAGGCGCCGCCCCAGATGCCACGCTAAGCCTCCTCTTAGCATATTCAGCCTTCCTGAACTGGTTCCCCCCATACCTCTTGGCGGCGATACCCTTCCTAACCCTGAAGAGCGTCCAGGATAAGAGTTGGCTTAGGTCCATGACGTACTGGCTCATAACAGCCTTCCTGATCCAGACGCTAAGCCTCGATCTTGTGACCAAAAACTCCCTCTTCTACGTCTACAACCATGGGGCCTGGATGGAGAAGGCGTCGAGCACCCTCTACAATATCAGCGGGGACGCCACCGTGACGTGGGTGGTGAAGCCGCTGCTCAGAAGCCTCTTCGCAGCCCTCAGCCTATTCTACGCGGTCAAACTCATACTCCGCGGCGGCCGAGCCTCCCCCGCCGAGGCAGGGGGGAAGTGAAGGACCATGAATGAAGCCAACTCCCCAACACGCCGTGTCCCCTATAATATTAAACGTTTCCACGCTGCGGCGGCCTTCACATTGGCGGCGGCGGTCAAATCCTTAGCCTCCATAGTGACCCCTCTTAACGGGGACTTCATAAACTGGGCCCATATGGCCAGCTTCACGGACCTCCATCTCAGATACCTCGGCCCATACACAGCCCCAGCCTACATCCTGAACCTCCCCTACAGGCTTTGGCTGCTCCTCCCAGTGGATCACCCAAACCCCGGGGAGATCCTAAACCATGGAGTCTTCAAGCCGAGCATCTCCGCCTACACCTACGTCTTCGCCATGAAGCTTCCAATGATCATATTCGACCTGCTCACAGCCATACTGATATATAAGGCTCTAAACCAAATCACGGGATCCGAGAAAAAGTCGCTAATCGGATACTACCTATGGCTCTTCAACCCATATCTGCTGGTAGCCGTGGAGATGAGCGGGGAAATAGACGTTATACCCGCCTCCCTGGTGGTGTTAAGCCTCCTGCTGCTCTGCCGTAGGAAAATGGTGGCCAGCGGCCTAGCCCTAGCCTCAGCCACACTGATAAGAATTTACCCGCTGATCTTATTCCCGTTAATGCTCATAAAGGCTAGGAGGGAATCCGGGAGGAGCCTGGCAGGCCTCTCAACAGGCTTCGCGATGGGCATCCTCTGCACGCTCACCCCGTTCATATACCACTTCAAGGCCGAGATAATCCCCATACTCTGGAGCCTACCCTCATATGGAATGGGAGAGATATCATGGTGGATCCTCGAGCCCAAACTCTCCTCGAACCTCCCGGAGACAGATACATCGCTCCTCGCATTCATATACCTCCTATTAATGGCTGCCTGGCTCAAGCTACCTAGGGTGAACGCCTCATCCCTGATGGATTCGATGCACATGGCCCTCCTCCCATACTTCGCCTTCTCCTACTGGAACGAGGAGTTCCTCCTATGGATAGTCCCCTTTACAACCATGGACTACGCCCTCAACAGGGAGGAGGCTGGAAGGCTGGCCTACTCGATAACCTTCATAGCATTCTTCCTCTCCATGTCCACCTATATAAGCGTGAGGTGGTGGCTCCCAAGACAATTATTCCTCGATCCAACGATACCCATACTAAACCGGATCAGGGAGATGGCCGCCAGCGCCGTCACCGGGATCGAGTACATCGAAGAAAGCATAACCATGATATCCAGATCGATACTCGCGGGGGCCTCCGCCATAATCATGGCTGGAATCCTTCAAAGGAACATGAGGCCTATCCTGAGCGGGATCAAGGGGTAAAGCTGGGATGAACCCTTCACTCACGATCGGAGGACATGGGAGACCTAATGTGGACTCCCCGGGTAATCGAAGCCTTAAAGGCTTCATCGGAATAGGTGGATCAACCATCCTCATACACATCCTCCTCATCCTATGGTATTTCCGCGTGGGCTTGTCCGAGTACGCCTCCAGGGGCGACGGCCTGGAATACATGAGGGCCTCCGAGGCCTTGATCCAGGGCCGGCTGGTGGGTGTGCATTTCCCCCTTTATCCAGCCCTGATAGCGGCCTTCACCCCGGCCTTGGGCAGGGAGCTGGCGGCGCTCGCGATCCCAGCCCTCTCCCACATCCTCTTCGCCCTCATCGTATACGGGGATCTCAGGTCCAGCCGCCTCGAGGATCCCCTCCCCTACGCCCTACTCGTAGCATTCGCCCCCCCTCTACGCTGATCTACTCCTCCTCAGCCCTATCCGATGGGGTAGCCCTCCTCTTCACCGCCTTAACCCTCCATTACGCCCTGAAGGATAGGGAGAAGTTGATGCTCCTCTCCTCAGCCCTGGCCGCCTCAACCCATTACATGCCCATCCTCCTAATCATACCCTTAGCCTACTGGTACTGGCGAAGGAACCGTAGGCGGCTGCCCCTAGCCTTAACCCCGCTGGCACCCCTAGCCCTCCTCAGCCTAATCCAATACGCGGCCACCGGGAACCCCCTCCACTACGTCTCAGTCCACTTCGCCTACTCCCGGAGGGTATGGGGAACCCCGCTGATATCCTATCCCCTCGCATCCCTAGCCTACATCGCCGGAAGCCTAAGGGGAGCCAACAGGATCTTCTGGCTCACCTACATCCTCCTAACCTACATAGCGTATGGGCTAGGCCTAGCCCATGCAGCAAACCGGAGAAGCCTCTCCGCCGCCTTCACAGCCCCCTTCTACGCCTTCACCCTCATATACACGGGCTACTACTTCATACCCAGGTTCCTAGCCTACGCCTTCCCATCCCTAATGGAATACGCCCACATAGAGAGAAGGCTTAAGCCGGTGAAATACCTCGTGATGGCCGCCACCCTGGCGAGCACAGCCTACGCCCTATGGTTCCTCATGATAAGAGTTCCATCCACAGGGTTCACCAGGTAACCACACCGTGAAAACCCCCAGCCATAGGGATCCAGCCCTCATTACCTCATTCAACGCGATAAACTCGACGGGTACAGGCGGCGGCGCATCTCAGATGCAGGATGAGCGGAAGATAAAACGTTCATCCGTTCACGGCAGGGGCTTCCCCATGAAGTAAGGCAATGAGAGCTGACGTCGGAACGGATTACAGTTAAGAGGGTTACTGTTTAAATACTATGAGGTAAAATCCTACCCGTGAGGGAAATGGTTGAGAGAAGCAGGGATTGGATGGACCAGGCTGAAGGCGATCTCGAACACGCTAAAAACGATCTAAGGTGTGGATTCTATGATTGGGCCTGCTTCTCAGCGCAGCAGTCCGCAGAAAAAGCCTTGAAGGCGGTCTTCCAAAAACTGGGTGGAGAGGCATGGGGACACTCAGTTTACGACTTACTCCTCAATCTCCGGGATAGAGAAAAGGTTGATGAGGAACTCCTAGACAGGGCTTTGGAGCTCGATAAGGCTTATATTCCAGCGAGGTATCCCAACGCCCACCCGTCTTCTTCGCCGAGGAGGAGATATACAAGGAATGAAGCTGAGAGGATGATAAGATATGCTGAGGAAATCTTCAGATTCTGTAAAGATATTCTTTCCAAAATTTAATTTAGAAGCGGTTATCAAGGAAATAAGGAGGGCGATCAGCCTTCTTTCCAGTCAATTAGCATTGGAGAAGGTTATACTCTTCGGATCCTACGCGAAAGGCAGATACACCGTGGCGAGCGATATAGACCTATTCATCGTCTTCGATGAGTTAAGATGCGACCGGGACACCGTGTATAGGACGTTAATGAAGAACATTAAGCTCCCCAGGCTTGAATTACATCTCTTATCTAGAAAAGATTATGAGGAAATGGGAAGTTCAAGATGGATAAGGGAGATAGAGGACGAGGGAATAGAGATTCTAAATATCAATCCTAGAACTGTAGGGTTAAACTCATGAAAACTCTTTCACGCCGTTCAGCATCGAAATCGATCGTTTTCAAAGGGAATCCAATAAACTCATTCGATGGAATAATTTTAGCTGGAGGAGGAAATACCCGGATAGGCTATAATAAAGCCTTACTTCCAATCGACGGAGCCACCATCATAGAAAAGGTCATCTCAGCGATGAAGCCCTTAGTAGATAAGGTCATCGTAGTCTCGAAGAGGCAGGATGGGATCGACCCCACGAGGTTCCTAAGAGATTACACCGGTGTAGAAGTAGTATATGAGGACTGCCAGGTTAGGAACCCGCTGGTCGGCATATATACGGGTCTAACCTACTCCAATTCAGATTACTCGCTGATCCTACCCTGCGACGCGCCCTTCGTTAATCCGGGGGTTCTTAAACACCTGCTCGATATATGCCTTGGATTCGACTTAACGATCCCTAGATGGAGCAACGGATACCTGGAGCCCCTATGCGCGGTCTACCGGAGGAGCAGCATTCTATCGTTGATCAGCGATCCCATGGAGATAGGCAGCCATTCGATCAGGTATTTCATCGCCCGTCTACCTAAAGTGAGGTATGTCCCCGTGGAGGAGCTGAGGAGGTTCGATAGGAGCCTGTTGACCTTCTTTAACATTAATACGTTGCAGGAATATGAGGAAGCGTTAAAGCTGAGTAAAAGCCTGATGGGAGGCCTATCCCCGGGGTGAGAAGCCCTTCTCAATATGCCGTGCTCATGATTCGCGTGGATGAAATAGTTACTAGGCTTCCCTTGGATTTTCAGGATGGGTAGGCAGCATAGGAGGTTATCCCGTTAAATTGTTAAAATTTAAAATCTACGTGAACAAAAACCTTAATAGTGGCTTGTTCAAGAAGAGGTGGCTGGTGGCGCATATGGCAGGTGTTCCCGTTTGCCGGTAAGCCCGACGGGGCTTCTAAACCTCTTCTAGACATATATCAGGGAACCGTTAGGAGATTTAGCCGTGGATTAAGGCCTTTAGGCGCAGGCTCTCCCCGCATAGGAAATACGCCGATAAGGGATCTCTCCGATTTCTCCCGTTGGAACGGGTTGCGGATAATGGCTAAGCTTGAATGGTTTAACCCCTGGGGCTCGGTTAAGGATCGCGTCGCATGGTATATGGTAAAGGGGGCGGAGGAGCGGGGCGAACTGAGGAGGGGCGAACGTATAATAATCGAGCCCTCCTCAGGCAACACCGGCATAGCCCTGACAGGCATAGCTAGGAGCCTGGGATACTCCGTGGAGGTCGTAATACCGAAAGCTGCGAGCGAGGAGACTAAGATGATCCTTAGAGGGATGGGCGCCAACGTATGGGAGGTGGAGGACGACCTATGCCCCAGGGTGGGCCGTGGCACCGATCAGTCGATAAGCCTCGCCAAGGCGGCGGTGAGGAGCCATCCCGGTAAATACTTCATGCCTAACCAATATGAGAATCTGGATAACGTCAGGGCCCACTATGAGACGACGGGCCCCGAGATATGGAGGCAGACGATGGGGAAGATAACCCATTTCGTAGCCGGAATAGGGACAGGGGGCACAGTCATAGGCGTGGGATCATACCTTAAGGAGCGTAATCCCAGGGTTAAAGTCTACGCGGTGGAGCCTGTGAAGGGCCATCACATCCAAGGCCTACGAAACCTGGAGGAGTCAAGTATGCCCAAGATACTCTCTGAAAAACTCGACGTGGTGGATGAATGGATAAAAGTCGACGACAGGGAGGCCTTCGAGGCCGCGGAGAGACTCTATAGGGAGGCGGGGATCCCGGCGGGCCCCTCCTCGGGAGCCGCATTACATGGAGCCCTAAAGGTCGCTGAAGAAGCCCGGGAAGGCCTGATAGTGACGGTCTTCCCGGACGGCAGGGAGAGGCATGAGAGCACCTTCAGAAAATACCGGGAGGGCCTCCTATTAAAGGAAGGATGAGGAAAGGCCTAAGCGGCCGGCTGAACCCGATACGGAGGGGGATCATAGCATAGACGCTCAGTCTACACCACCTTCTCTCCTGGGGAATAAGAGCCTTAGAAGGGCCTTCGACTCCTCGGCTTTCCGTCTGGTCTCCCCCTCTTCCCTAGCTTTAAGCTCCGCCGCCTCCCTTATCCTCCTCGCCTTCTCCGCCATCTCCCCCGGGTAATACGCCCAGGGCCTCGTTACACGCCAAGTGATCCTTGAGCATATGGGCGGCTCAGGGTAGGCTCCAAGATCATATACCATGTAGTCCAGGAACCTGGTAGGCTCCTCCTGATAACAGGATTGCACGGCTCTCCTAACCATTTCAGGGTCTATCCTGATCCTCCTGTCCTCATCGGATAATAGGCTTATCAATGAGACCTGCCTCCTGAAGCGTTCAATGGCCTCCAAGCTTATATTATAGAGGTATGGGGTCGGGGCCTTCGAGCCTATAATGAACCTCCTCTCATCTATCCCATTCCTCATGAAGCATTGGAAGGCGTCGCCGGGCCAGTGGCCGGCCGACTCGACGCCGCAGAGGACCACGTATCGGATATTAGGGTTAGCCACGATGTTGCAAACTATCTTCTCTATCCCGATGTTCTCGGTTTGTAGGAAGCCGGCCAATGCCGCACCGGACTCCACGGCGACCTTAGCAAGGTTCTGGAGGAACTCCGGTATAGCCTCATAACGCGTATGCAGGAGTATAACCACGGCTGCCGGTGAGAAATCGTTCCCTCTAAGATAGGCTCCATCCTCAGGGGGATAATCACCCGGAGGCCTAACCTTAAAGATTCGCCCCATCTACTTATATCCCTAAAATCCAATATGGCATATCATTTAATTAAACTATTAATTTTAAGAAAGTGGGTAATGGGGAATAGGTGGTGCCGCTTAAAATTAAGGTTAGATTATGATCCGGTTTATCTTGATTGGCGGTAGAGCTCTTTCAGGGCTGCTATGAGTTCCTCCCTGGATGGAAAGTTTATGGCTTCGTTCGGGCATAGGCTGGCGCAGGCGCTGCATCCCACCACGCAATTATATGGGTTTACAACCTTTGGTTTGGAAGGGTTCTCCTGCACCTCGTAGACGCCGTTGTGGCAGAAGTTGACGCAGGTCAGGCAGCCTATGCACTTGTCGTAGTCTATGGTTGGGAACCATTTTATCCTTTCCCTAGGTATCCCAAAGTAGCCGCCGGGCAATTAGCTCTTCCCCATCAGCTTTTTAGCCTCCTCCACCGCCTCCTCCACTTTCCTCATCGCCTCCTCGGTGGGTAGGTTCCTTAAATCCAGGGGGAGGAGGTTCCTCTCCACGTCTAATCCCTTCTCAGCGAAGGCTTCCTTGAAGAGCTTCCTCTGGGTTCTAGGGTCGCAGCCTCCAACTATGTAGACCACGTCCCTATTATCGTTTCTGAGGTAGTCGGACCAGAAACGGTCTCCATCATCCACGCACAGCTGGGGATGCACTATGACGTATTCCAAGTCCAACTCGTTCCTAGCATAGTTGACGAGCCGCCAAAGGTCAAGATCCTTAAAGCCGGGGCACTCCCCGGTGCAGATACACATTATCAGACGAGGCTTCATTTACATTTCTCACCTTCCCGATAGCAGGTAAGAGATGGAATAGAAATCGATAGATTTAAATCTTTTTATCCAATAATAAGACTTCGCCGGAATCCCCACCGTTAAGCTGGGGATAAATTGAAACGTTATGATTAATGGATGGTTCACATGACCTTGAGGAGAACATCCTACATGGAAAGGGTTGAACGTCTAGTATCCATAGGGTTATGCTCCTCTGATGACGCCTCAAAGTATGTGGCTGAGCTTAAGAGGATGGCGGAAGACGAGGTTGACGAGAGGAGGGTTAAGGTTCAAAGCAGGATATTCAGGGCTTTATCCGATCCGACACGGTTGAAGATACTCAGGCTGTTGAGTTTAAGGGAGATGTGCGTCTGCGAGCTCATGGTCTCATTGGATGCCACGCAGCCGACAATATCGTATCACCTTAAAATCCTAGGGGAAGCCGATCTGATAAAACATAGGCGAAGGGGCAAATGGACGTTCTATAGCCTGGCAAACCCGAACATCCTAAACATGCTTAACGGGGTTCAGAAGAGTTTACAGTAGTTATACGCCAATACGGGACGGCGTCTCGATAAAGGCTGCAATGAAGTTTCATGGTCTTCATGAATAATTCATTGGCGGCGGTAATGTCAGAGTGGTCCACGGTAATGTTTCGTCGCTGGGCATCCGAGGCATTTATGGGATGTATACCTCTCGCAGGATTCGCAGTCGACTTTGCAGGGGGCTATGGAGTTCCTCTTACATGCTAGATGCCATCTAACGTTTAGGAAGGGCTCATAGTTGATGTTGCTTATGGGGTAGAACTCGGAGCGGCGTACCCCCTCTTGGCTTCTAAGGGAGCATTTCTCCATGGATTCGCTTTCCAGCGTGTCTTGATCCTCGGCTATCGAGAGCGCGATCATGTTGTATCCTGAGAGGGCGTTGAATATGTAGATTATCCGGGGGCATTCCCTGAATCTTTCAAGGATATTCCTTCTAGATTCTCCATCTTCAACCTCGAGGAAGATCAAGGCTGCGTGTAGGCCTAGCTTCTCCAAGTTTAGGGAGGCCGAGATCTTTATAAAACCCTGTTTTAGGAGTTTATCCATCCTCTTCTTTATCCCCATGCTGGTGAGGCCTAGGCCTTCCCCGATCCTCTTCAGCGTTGCGCGCCCGTTCACCTGGAGGCGAGATATAACCTCCTTATCTATGTCGTCTAGCCGACCCATAGTTTATATTATAAACATAACATTTATATAAGATTTAGAATTTAAACTAATGTATGTCGAAAGGTCGCCTGAAGAATTATCTCCCCACGGTAGCCCTTCTAATCATAATAGTGGGATTAATGGTCATCGCCTTCCTATCCGGAAGCTGGGTAGGGAGAGGCGCCCCACAAGTCACTGTCCTCGACGGCTTCCTGTTAACAATCGTCGGCTTCGCGGCGGGGTTGCTCGGAGGCCTCATCGGAACCGGCGGATGCAGCGTGATGCTGCCAATACTCCATTTCTGGATGAGATACTCCGCACCTCTGAGCATAGGGACAACACTGTTCGCCGTCATATTCACAACGATCTCAGGAGCTTACGGCCACTTAATACGTAAGAACCTCGATAAGAAAGCTGCAATATGGGTTGGGGGCTTAGGAACACTAGGCGTAATCTTCGGTTCATGGCTTTTCACCCTCCTCGTAAAACATGTGAGTTTACTGAACCTCATACTGGGCCTAGCCTTCGTATGGCCCTCCCTTCGGATGATAACCGAGGGGAGCGGCCTCGCCAAATCCAAGACTGGAGGGCAGGAGGAGAAGACGATCCCAGGTTCAAAATTCGGCATGGGCATCTTCGGATTCATCATAGGAATCCTAACCGGCATCGTCGGCTTAGGCGGGGGATACGCCCTAGTTCCAGGACTCATATATCTATTCAACGCGCCTGTATATGTCACGATGGGGACCTCCCTGGCATCCATGATCCCCCTAGCGGTGGTGGGGGGTGGGATAAAGGTCGTCCAAGGCTACGTAGCCCTGGGTGCAGGCCTCCTCCTCGGCGCAGGCACCGTGGTCGGCGCCCAGGTCGGAGCGGCCGTGATCAAGCGATTCAAGCCTAACGTGTTGAAGCTGATATTCGGGCTATACTTCCTGTATGTGGCGCTTAAGTTCATAACGGGATACTTCGGCATCATGATCTGGTGAGAACTCAAGCAGAGCCGCGGCGATAACAGCCATAGACAACTTGATCTTCTTGGAGACGACGTATGAGATAGATCTACTGGCCCTGGCGCTGATGAGCCAAGTATAACTTGAAATCGATCTTACACCTATTACGCCGCGACGGCCTTGGATTGAGTCAGGGACCACACGATAATTTCCATCGATAATATTTATGAGGCAATACCATCGGTGAAAAGGATAGATCCGCGGGAACTTAACGTTTACCGTCAGCATACATCGATGCTTTGATGAAATGAAATATTAAATGCCTTACCGAGACGAGAACGTAAGTTCCTTATGAGCACATTAACCTCTAGCCTGAGTTGTCAAACATACTCCATATGGATATGAAATATGTCCTTTCGGGACCTATACATCTTGGTTCCCTTCATCCAAACGTCTCCTCTATCCATTCCTTGATCTGATCTCTTACCTTCCTAAAGTTCGCTAGTTTCTCCTCTTCGGTTCCTTTGATTCCTGATGGATCCTCGAAGCCTCTGTGGATGTATCTTTTTCCTCCAGGGTAGAAGGGACATGCCTCCTTGGCTTGGTCGCAGAGGGTGACCACATAGTCGAAGTTCACTCCCTCGAACTCGTCCATGCCCTTTGAACGTTGCCCTGAGATATCTATCCCTATTTCATCCATGACTTTAACCGCGTAGGGGTTTAACCCTGAGGGGTTTGTCCCGGCGCTGTAGGCCTCATAGCGGTCTCCGTATAGGTTTCTCAGGATGGCCTCAGCCATCTGGGATCTGGCCGAGTTATTGGTGCAGATGAATAGCACTCTCTCCTTCACGGCTTTTAACACCGTTTTATTATTCGATAGACTTCATCGGGCTATATGTCGTTAATAAGGTTTCCCGAGTAAAGTATATAACGATGTTATATCATAGAGTCTCCAGGAGGCTGATGAAATGCATAACACCCCTAAAATCTCGGAAGGCGTCCACTGGGTGGGCGTGAAGGATTGGAGCCGGAGGCTATTCGACTCCCTAATCCCCCTGCCGAAAGGCACATCGTACAACTCGTATCTCATCGAAGGCGACGAAAATGTGGCCCTGATAGATACCGTGAACCCGGGGTTCGAGAAGACACTGGAGGAGAAGATCAGGCAATTAAGGGACCCCAAAGATCTAGACTATATAATTATGAACCATGCGGAACCCGACCATGCAGGGGCAATCCCATACATTATGACTTTAAACGGCGAGGCAAAGCTAGTAGCGACCGTTAAAGGGGCTCGGATGGCTGAAAGATTCTACAACATTCCCAGGCGGAGGATAATCGAGGTAAGTGACGGATCGACCATAGACCTGGGAGATAAAGAGTTAAAGTTCATAGATGCACCTATGCTCCACTGGCCCGAAACCATGTTCACCTATCTAGCCGATGACGGGATACTCTTCTCCTGCGACTTCTTCGGGGCCCATACCGCGGAGGGCCTCTACGACGCCGATGTTGAAGACTTGAAAGTTCAAGCCCAGAGGTACTTCGGGGAGATAATGATGCCCTATAGATCGATGGCCGCTAAGGCCATGGAGAAGATTAAACCGCTGAGGATAGGGTTAATAGCGCCCAGCCACGGACCGATCTATAAGGATCCTCTACGCATATTAAACGAATATCATAGATGGGTTAACGGTGAAACGAGGGAAAAGGTCACCGTCATCTACGCGAGCATGTGGGGAAGCACCGAGAAGATGGTTTCCACCATCGCTGAAGTACTCCTATCGAGAGGTTTAGAAGTCGTCCTTTACAATCTAGCTTCAGCCGATATAGGAGACATCGCTAAAGACTTAGTCGATTCCAGGGGATTAATCTTAGGCGTCCCAACGGTCCTAGGCGGAGCACATCCCTTAGGCGTATACGCCGCCTACCTGATCAGGATCCTCCGGCCACCGTTGAGTTACCTCATAGTTTTAGGCTCCTACGGCTGGGGAGGGGGCGCGTTGAGCCAGGTCTCAGAAATCCTCAGCCCGACAAAGATCGAAATTTTAGGAGCCTACGAAGTCAACGGTCCCCCATCGGAGGGAGATCTAGGAAAAATAGTTGAGATGGGGCAAAGGCTCTCGGAGAAAATAAGGGGGGCACGGATGTGAAGGCGACCGAGCAATTAAAGGAAGAACATAGAGAAATAAAATCGATGTTGAAAATCCTGGAAACTATATGTGAAATAATTAAAAAAGAAGGGTACATTCCTAGAGAATATCTCGAAAGAGTCGTGAAGTTCCTAAAGGTTTTCGCCGATAAATGCCACCATGGAAAGGAGGAAGAAATCCTATTCCCAGCGATGGAGGAAGCGGGCATCCCAAAGGAGGGAGGCCCCATAGCCGTCATGCTCGCCGAACATGATACGGGCAGAGGATACGTTAAAGCCATGGATGAAGCGATCCCGAGGGGAGACCTTGGAAAATTCGTAGAGAACGCTGAGAAATATATCCAGCTTCTAAAACAGCATATCGATAAAGAAGATAACGTCCTCTACTGGATGGCGGACATACACCTCTCGGAGAATAAACAGAACGAACTCCTCGAAGAATTCGAAAGAATGGAAAGGGAAAGGATAGGCGCTGGAAAACACGAAGAACTCCGTAAGCTTATGCATGAATTGAAGGGAAGGATCCTAGAACGACGTCTCAAGGGCATTCCGTAGTTTAGCAGGGATGAGAAATGGGCGAACTTTTAGCTAAGCGAGATAAAAAAGAGGTTGTTAAGGATATAATCCTGAGGCTTCATCGAGGGCTCTCCCTCGAAGAGGCGAAGAGGACCTTTGAGGAAGAGGTGGGCAGCATATCTTCGACGGAGATCGCTGAGATCGAGCAATCATTGATGAACGAGGGGCTCTCACCTGAGGAGATAAAAAAATTCTGTAACGTTCACGCCTTACTTTTCCAGTCAGCCTTGGAGAAGTCGATCTCCAAAGAGGAGGCGCCGATACATCCTGTAACCCTCTTTAAACTCGAGAACCGGGAGATCGAGAAGAGGACGAATTCGCTTAGGGAGCTGGCGGATAACCTAGATAAATACGGTGCAGCCGAAGTGAAGGATAGAATCAGTAGATTACTAGAGGAGCTGAGAGGCATAGATATCCACTATACTAGGAAGGAGCAGCTCCTCTTCCCCTCCCTGGAGAGACATGGATTCTACGGCCCTTCGAAGGTTATGTGGGGGAAAGACGACGAGATAAGGGATCTCCTGAAGAAGGCCATCTCAGAGATAGATGAGATCGAAGGATCGTCCGGATTAGAGGCCTACATAAGGGATGTTCTAAATCCATTGATCGAGGAGGTCGAGGGTATGATCTTCAAAGAAGAGAACATACTTTTCCCAACTTCCATCGAGAAATTAGACGTCGATGAATGGGTTGAAATATTAAGGGAGAGCGACGAGATCGGCTACGCCTTCATCGAAAAACCTAGGGAGACAGCCGCGCTCATAGAGGAGCTGAAAAAAGCTGTGATCGAGGAGCCCATCATAAAGGATAACTCCATTATATTCCCCACCGGGGAACTCCGGGCTAATGAGTTAATGGCCATACTGAACACTTTGCCCGTAGACATAACGTTCGTCGATGGGGATGACAGAGTAAGATACTTCTCGGACAATGGAGATAGGATCTTCGTGAGAACTAAATCCGTTTTGGGAAGGAAGGTTCAGAACTGCCACCCACCCCAAAGCCTAGACAGGGTTGAGGAGATACTCCGATCCTTCAAGGAGGGCAGGAGGAGATCCGCCGAGTTCTGGATCAACTATAAGGGAAGATTCGTATACATAAGGTACATCCCAGTCAGGGACGTCCACGGGAGATATCTTGGAACCGTCGAGGTAACCCAGGATATAACTAATATAAAGGGGCTGGAGGGGGAGAGGAGGCTCCTCGATGAAGAAGATAGATCTAAATAAGTCCGTGCACGATCTAACCCAGGAACATCCGGAGCTCATCGGGATCCTTAAGGATCTGGGATTCTCAGGCGTAGCGAACCCTGTCATAAGGAGGACTCTAGGTAAAATAACCACGATCCCTGAAGGATGCAAGAGGATGGGAAAGGACCTAAATGAAGTTATAAAAAAGCTTAAGGGAGAAGGATTTGAGATAGAAATATAATAAAGCCTCCCCCCAACCAATTAAAATCCCATCTGTATACTGGGAGAAGCGTCTCCTCCGGACCGGCTATGGGTACTCACCTTCGAAGGCCTTGGATAGAAGCAGCTTAAACCTGCCTTGAAATATGGGCCAACTAACCGATTTGGATCTCTCTTTATTCTGACTATAGGCCGTCCCTTTTTATACTCTACTCGATCTAAGGCTTACTCAGCAGCTCCGCCACCTTTAATGCTTTCTCCACGGCTTCTCGGCTGTCGACTCCCAGGAGGTAGAGGATCGGCTCCCTTGCGGCTTCTCCCTCCTCCAGTATTCCATCTATGGTATGCATGAGTTCCATCTGAACTCTAAGCTCCTCGGATAAATTTGATATATGGCTGTGATCTGATAAGTCCACCCGGCTGAGATCAACCTTTAATATCTTGTAGCTAAGTTTCTCAACAGCTTCCTTAATCTCCTTCCTATATGCTATGCTTATGGCTCCTCTCATGCTTGGGATCAATCTTTTAACGGCTAATAGGATCGCTGCCGTATTCTTTGATGCCCCGAACTCGGGTGGGGTGAGCAGCCTAACCCTGTCTCTGGCTATGGTTATCCTCCCGGGGACGCCGGCCACGTCCGAAATCCTCTCGGCTTCTCCGATAGCCTCAACAAGGTTTGAGCCCACTTCAGGTATCACCCTCAGAAAATCCTTTGATTCCTCGATGAGAGCGAGGGCTTCGTTCAGCCTCTTCAGGGTTAGACCCCTCTCATCTAGGGGGTGGCTCCTCAAGGAGTAGAGGTTCATGCAGGCGGTGCACTTCTCAGCGGAGAGCATGGGCACCCTAGCCTTATGGAGGGAACAGATGGATCCCCCTAGGCGGGAGCTTAGGCAGAACCGGCAGACCTCCTCCACCACCTTAGCCGATGGAACCCCACCATGGGCTAGGGCCTCAGCTAAGCCTTTCGCCAAATCCTCTATCTCCTTAAGGTCTAGGCCGGTCGATGGCCCCTCCTTCGCCTCCAAGGTTCTCAGGTAGCCGCTTATGGCTGGCTGCGTTAACCCGAGGGCCTCCGATGTCCTCCGCTGGGTCCAGCCATATTCTTTGAGGAGTTTATCGGCGATCATCGCTCTAAGCATTGGGAGGTATTCCTTGACCACCGTTTCGCATGGGGTTCTCATCCTCCATCGAGATAACTTATTTATAATACTCTGTTATATCTCTTATCCATGACGCGGATCAGGATCCCAAAGGTTAAGGCTCCGCCGGAATGGGGCATCGAACCCGTACCTGTAGAGAAGAGGATACTGGGCTTCATAGACTACTTCGCGTTATGGTCGAGCCTCGGTGTGGGGCTTCTAGTCATCCTAGCGGGAGCCCAGCTCGTCCCCGCCCTAACTCTCAGAGGAGCTGCGGCAGCAATAATCCTGGGAACCCTGATAGGAAACATACCCCTCGCCCTCGTAGGATACATGGGTGGGAGACACGGCATACCCACCATGGTCCTCGCCAGATCCCCCTTCGGGATAAGGGGATCCTACCTCCCCACCCTGCTGAATATAGCCCAGCTCATAGGCTGGACCATCTTCGAGGTCGCCATAATGGCTTCAGCAGCCGACACCATAAGCATCACAGTCCTAGGATACTCCAGCTATCCTCTATGGGCGGCGGTCTTCGCAGCCATATGCACCCTCATGGCGGTGGGGGGACCCCTAGCGATCGTCAGGAAATGGATCGAGAAATTCGCCATATGGATAGTATACGGTACAGCCGCCTGGCTCCTATACAGGATACTAGCCACCCATAGCCTAGCGGCTTTGTCCTCAAGCCCCGCTTCGGGAGGGTTATCCTTCCTCTTAGCCGTGGACCTCGTTATAGCCATGCCCATCTCATGGATGCCCCTGGTAGCCGACTATAACAGGTTCGCCGGGAAGGCTGGGAGGGCCTTCCATGGAACCTACTGGGGCTACTTCCTAGCCAACGCCCTCTTCTACGGTCTAGGCGCCCTCTTCATCCTGGCCACAGGGGAAGCCGACATTGTTAAGGCCATAGCCATGATAGCCTTCGGAATACCCGCACTCCTCTTAATCCTGGTGGATGAAACGGACAACGGCTTCGCAGACATATACTCGGCCGCGGTCTCGATCCAGAATATAGCCCCTAAGGTGCCCCAGAGGATATCCGCGCCGATACTAGGCGCCGCAGCCTTCCTCGCATCCCTAGTCTTGCCAATCGAACGATACGAATGGTTCCTACTATGGATAGGAGCGGTGTTCATACCCTTATTCGGCGTGGTGATGGCTGACTACTTCATAGTCAAACGCGGCAGGCTGAACGTGGAGGAACTCTACAAGCCCGGGGGGGAATACTGGTACCTTAAAGGGGTTAACCCTTCCGCGATCCTAGCGTGGATTCTAGGTTTCCTCTTCTATTATGGCATCATATACTTTAAGCCCGAGCTGGGGGCGTCTATACCTACGCTCATTTTCACTGCTGCGATATACTGGCTTTTCATGAAGGCGATGCCGAGAGGTAAATGGGGGCAGCCCTAAGGAGGAGATTCGAATGGGGGACAGGGTTCCGAGGGTTCTCGTCGTAGCAGGCTCCGATTCAGGTGGAGGAGCGGGGATCCAAGCCGACCTGAAAGCCATATCGGCTTTAGGCGTCTACTGTACGACCGCTATAACGGCGGTGACGGCCCAGAACACCCTCGGGGTCTCAGCGATCCAGGACATCGACCCTAAGGTTGTGAGGGCGCAGATAAGGGCGGTCCTAGATGACATAGGGGCAGACGCGGTTAAGACGGGTATGCTCCACACGCCCGAGATTATCGAGGCGGTTTCAGAGGAACTAGAACAAGTTAAGAGCCCCATCGTGGTGGATCCCGTGATGGTTGCGAAGAGCGGAGCGCCGCTCCTGGAGAGTAGGGCTGTGAAGACCCTGAAGGAGAGGCTTATCCCCATCAGCATGGTTGTAACCCCAAACGCCTCAGAGGCGGAGAAGCTCTCTGGGATAGAGAGGATTCGGAGCATAGAGGATGCTAAGAGGGCTGCTGAGAGGATATCGGATCTAGGCGCTGAGGCGGTTGTGGTCAAGGGAGGCCACCTCTCAACCCCCGGTAAGGCAATAGACATCCTATACTTCAACGGGGAGTTCAGGTTATTCGAAGGTGAAAGGTTTGAGGTTGAGACAACGCATGGGACAGGCTGCTCCTTCGCCTCAGCCATAGCGGCGGAGCTGGCTAAGGGAAGGGGGATCCCGGAGGCGGTGGAGGCGGCTAAATGCCTTGTAGCCTACGCCGTCAGGTTCGGGTTCAGGATAGGCCGCGGCCACGGCCCAGTGAACCCCATGGCGATCCTATACAACGAATCGGAACGCTACAATGTAATAGCTGAGCTGAGGAAGGCCGTCCAAATGCTTGAAGCCCACCCCGTTGTCTCAAGGCTTTCACCTGAAGTCCAGATGAACCTGGTCATGGCCCTGCCCTATGCAGTGGATCATAGGGATGTCGCGGGGATACCCGGGAGGATCGTGAAGCTGAACGATAAAGTAAAGGCTTCGGCTCCCCCTGAGTTCGGGGCCTCAAGGCATGTGGCCAACACGGTCCTAACCGCTATGAGGTACGACCCCGAGATCAGGAGCGGCATGAACATAAAATACTCGGAGGAGATACTGAAAGCCTGCGAGGCACTGCTCTATAAGGTCTCAGAGTATGACCGCCGCCTAGAACCCCCCGAGGTGAAGGAGAAGGAAGGAGGAACCACCCGGTGGGGGGCTGAGGAGGCCATTAAGAAGTTGGGGGAAGTCCCCGACCTAATCTACCATAGAGGGGACTGGGGTAAGGAACCCGTCTCCACGATCCTAGGGAGGTCCGCGACCGATGTAGTCATGAAGGCGGTGAGGATCGCGCTCATCCTCAAAGGGGAGAGGCCTAACCACGTACTTTGATCAACCATGACTATACGACTATAAGCCGGGTGAGCGGTGAGGCTCGATGTCCCTCCCGTCTCTTACGCCGTGGTTCCGCTTCCAGGATTTGATGGGGAGGAAAACCCTGATAATCGGCGAGGCGGGCTCCGGTAAGACAAGCCTTACGGCCAGGATCCTGGAGGAGGCGGCTGGGACTCGCTTCGGGGAGGTCACGGCCATAGACATGGCCCCTCCATCCATTGTGGTCGGCGGCCTCAAGGCTGGGGGGAGGCTTCAGGAGTTCACCTCGGCCATAGACGCCGTTAAATACTTATGGGATCCCGATATTAAGCCTCCCAGGTTATCCTCAAGGACCGCCGGCGAAGTCTTAGAGGCCGTGAGGAGGAACAAGGCTGCAATCGACGCCATGTTAGACGAGTATCTTGGGAACCCGAGCCCCATACTCTTCGTGAACGACGTCTCCATCTACTTTCAGGCGGAGCCTTACACTCGCCTTTTCAGAGCTGTCGAGCTCGCTGAGACGGCCGTAGTGAACGGATACTACGGGCGGAGTATCGGCTTGAACTTCGACACGGGCGTATCGGAAGTGGAACGGAGGGGTATGCGGCTCCTGATGAGGCGCATGGACAGGCTCATCCATCTCAGGTGAACCCTCCCCCTATCTCCTCCGCGAACTGCTCCAATATTTTAGTGCGCCTTAAGGCGACCAGGGCCAGGTAGCCTATAACCGATCCTGGGATGCTGCTCGCGAGGAATGCGCCCACGAAGAGTTGTAAGGGCATAGCCGCCTTTATAACCCCCGCCTGTAAGGCCGCTGGAGCCACGGCTAAACCGCTCAGGACGCCGCCTAACCCAGTCCCTATTGGCTCAGTTAGGGCGGCGTAATCCTTCCTGAGAAGGTAACGGTGGGCGAACCCCACTACGAGGGCGCCTGGGATGCCCCCTGGAAAGGCGAAGATCGTCCCGGTCCCCAAGCCGTTACGGATCAACCCTATCAGGGTCGCGGTCAGGGCGGCGTACCATGGGCCCAACATGACGCCTCCAACCCCGTTTATCATATGCTGCCATGGATAAACCCTAGTAGGGCCCACCGGTATGGATAATGGTGAGAGGGCTACGCCTAGGGCTGTCAGGACGGCTGAGGCCGCGAGCTTCTTCAAGTTTAAACCTTTTTTCATACGGATCCCCTTATAATCAACTTATATAAGAAAGTTATAAATGATGCGGATATAAAAGTTACACGGTTCAGGCGTCAAAACTCGCTTTAGAGCGGAGAATAAATAAATCCCTCAAGGCCTTATCATCCACCTCAAAGTTCAAGCTACTTTCTGGACGCTTCTCGACCGGTAATAGGGTGGAACTACAGTAAGCCAAATCCCGAACCAATGAAGATTAAACATTCATCTACTATAAGCTGGCACCCATGGAACCGGGATAAATCCCCAGGGGGCCCTCCATCCCGAAATCCTTAAGAGTGTAGAGAATATCAAAAATATAGGAGCGGTGAGCATTTTTATGGCGATTAAGCACTGCCCAGGGGTTAGAGACCTCGTAGAACCTAAGATAATATTGAGGACTTGTCCTGCATGCGGGGAAGAAGTGGAATTCTTCAGCGATGAGACCGAGGCGGAATGCCCTAACTGTGGAAGGAGGCTTCATAGGGAGGCATCCCCCTCCTGTGTGACGTGGTGCCAATACGCGGAGGCCTGTATAACCGACCTGGAGAAGAGGCAACTCATCCCTCCATCAAGGGTGGAAGAGTTAAAGAGGATCATCCATAGCAGGGGAGGAACAGCCGAAGCTTGACCGAGGAATCCGATCCTAGGACTAACCCAGTAGAAGCCTCGCGGCAACCCTAAGTTTGGACCTGAAATTTTCCATCTAAAAAATAAAGGTGAGGGAGACGCCTCAGAAAAAGATGAGCATCATCAAATTGGCAAGCGTATGCGGCCTACTTTCTCCGATGATCGGTTTCACCCTAGTGCTCTCCTCAATATCCATGTCTCCATGGTTTAGCTGGAGGCATAACGCCTTAAGCGATCTAGGCGTAGGAAGCAGCTCTACACTCTTCAATTTAGGGCTCATCCTTAGCGGCCTACTCGTCCTTTCATATGCGCTGGGTTTATACCGCGCCGGCTCTAGGAGATTCATCATAGGCTTAGGATGGCTTCTCCTAGCCTCCAGCGGGCTCTCCCTTATAGGCATCGGCATCTTCCCCGAGGATAAGGGAATAATCCATTTCTACTTCTCCGTAGCCTTTTTCACTTTACTTGCATCCTCTCTCCTCGTGTTCGGGTTCGGGATGGTACTCCATCGAAGATATGGATCAGCCGCTTTCACCCTCTCGATAGGGGTTTCCGCCGCCCTGGTATGGTCGATTCCATACGAAGGCGCAGCCATTCCCGAAGCCATATCCTCCATCCTAGGCTCAACATGGATAATAACTATGGCGATACTCCACTTAAGATCATCCGAAGGTATACCCGAGGAATGAGAGTATGAGTTTTATGCTTGATGGCTAACATGTTCCAGGATTTTAAATCCGATAGTGAGGTTGGAAACGTTCTAACGGAAGTGAGTAGCACTGTGAAACATATTTTCAAAAATGAACTAAGGAATTAGGTGAAATTGCTGCCAAGAAGAAATTATTACTCACGGCGATAAAGGCCCTATTCACAACGTTTCAGGCCTTCCTTAATATTCACGGGTCTTGGATACATATGGAGTTTCAAACTCACCTCCATCCAATACGGGAATGCACTTTCAGGGGTTACGACGTCTTTTCTCCCATAACCGGTAGAGGCGCCTAGGATCATATACGCTACTAGAGGCAACATGGCGGTGATAATGGCTTCCATTAGACTAAGATGGATAGTCCTACCATTCCTAATATCCGCGCTCTATCTAATTGCGGCTAAACATCATAAAAAATGAGGGAAGTGTAGGATTATAAAGCCTGGCCTAGTATCTGTAGGAGCTGGCTCTTCAGGATCGGGAGTACCCACAACTATGATCACAGCGATTAGATGCATTATCTTTACTATTTCTATCGCTAGTGAGAGGAGTCTTAATGCCCACTTTTTGGGCCATACTCAGCGCTGCAAGCTTCATCAGCCCTACTTTCTGCAACTGTATACTTAGGGAGAAAGATTACAATTCCAGAAAATTAAAAGGCAAGATTCGGCAAACCTTCGAGAACCTGATTTCTAATGCAAAGGACGTAGAGCCCGATAAGCAAGTTCAGATTGGAGAAGGACCCCGAAATAAACAAGTCGACAGGGCCCAGATATTGGACCAGGAAGACTTAGTGTCTTACATCGCCCTCGAAGGCAAGGGCACATTCAATCTAGAAGGGGAGGATCCCTATGAAACCCGGGAATCCATATTCATCGAGAAGAACGCGGTTCATTCCTTAAGGGCCGACGAAAATGCTGCCTTCATACTGTCGCTGTGTGAAGGCGAATGATCATCCATACTTCCGCTTATCCGGTATATGGCTTCGATCTTAAAGGCATCAGAAAACCCAACTCAATGCCTTTCCGACCCCCGAAAGACCAGGCGATGTAAGACGCAATGGAATCCGTGAAGATGGCAATCGACGATAGGATCCTAGACGTCTGAATCCACATCCCGGCCTCTGTGATGGCAGATCTAATCCACGAGGGGCATGGCCCCACAGAAATAGGGATGAGGATGAACGAAGTGACAGATGTATTACACGCCTCCCCGATCCTGTCAGAGGTCGTGGAGATCGCCGCCTACTCCCCTGGGAGAGATGGAGGGAGATAACTACGGAGCTGCCGCATGGAATAATCTGGAACATGATCTGTATGCAGGTTATAGAATGTCGCGATGTTTTGAGCGATTTCAAACCCCTTAACGGCCTTATATATAGCTTCCTATTCCCCCAGCCTCGCCTTCAACCCGTATGACGCGAAGATTAATCCATGAGCCAAGTAAGGTATGCCCACGGATACTATCAGAGCAGATGGCATATCCATGAGGCTTATTAGGCCTCCAGAGATTATAGGTGCAGCCGCCGCGCTGATGAGGGCAGCATCCTGGACAAGGCCTGTGACGGCTCCGAGTAGGGAGGAATCCGCTAAATCTTGAGCGGCCACAATTGATAAGTTCCAGTATGCGAAGGATAGGAACCCTAAAACTGCTGAGAACGCCATAAGTGCAACTGTCGAGAAGCCTCTGCTAACATCCACGTAATATATCATAGCCAGAAACGCGGCGGCCATACTGGTAGAAGCGGTCACCTTAAACCTGTCGAGACGATCTGAAAGCCATCCTAAAACTATTGAGCCCACGCCTCCGGAGAGGGAATAGAAGCCGAAAGCTAATCCCGCATTAACTATGGTGAATCCCCCGGCATCCACGAGGAACTTCGGAGTCCACGCGGTGGAGGATACGAATCCTATATTGGCTATGGCTAAAGCTGAAGCGATAGGGATAACCCCTCTGACCCTGAGGACGGACCGGAAGGATGCCCCCGCCTTCCCCCCATCCCGGCGTCT
>Ga0080004_1118594_pt1 | contig 24422 bp, 21 predicted proteins | sample WasSprMetagenome_FD_69207 | JGI IMG/M metagenome (GOLD analysis project Ga0080004, IMG submission 69207) | Sulfidic aquatic microbial communities from Washburn Spring, Yellowstone National Park, USA - WS (SPADES assembly) (version 2) | ecosystem: Environmental > Aquatic > Thermal springs > Hot...
CATCTGTTAGTTCTTGAATTTTTACAAGCTTTATTGGAACTCCCTGGTCTAAAAGCCACTTTCCAACAGACAATATTTTTTCATCAAAATCTTCTCCTACCAGTATTATTTTCTGCCTTTTGTTTATATCTTCATAATCAATGTCTTCCTCGAAAAAGTCTTGCAGTGCACTTACAAAAGTTTTATCTATTTTGTTTTCCTTGAAGTAAGCCTCAGCTATTTCCTTTAATTGATCGAAGTTCCAATTAGATACGTATGATGCATACTCTAAAGACTGTATGTCAACTCCTCCTTTCACCAATCCTTTCTTTAGCTCAATAACAACTACGTTTAGGTCTTTGTCTATGGCTAAAAGGTCTAGGCGATCTTTTACTTCTTCGACTTGAACTTGGCGCCCTATCACTAGAAGGTCTTCTCCTAAAATCTCAGGGTGTTTTGCAATCCAATCTTCTAATTTTTCTTCTAAAGGAATACTTGCACCACTTAAAGGCTTTAGCTCTTTACCCTGAACTTTCCACATAATGCTTATATTTGCTACAACATAAATATTTAAATTTTTTACGAGAATTGAGGTTTGCCAACTAAGATTTAAAGACTCATGCTTACCTTCAAACAGCTACTTTATCCTCTATCCAAGCTATAATCTTATGTTGAGGATCTCTTGCCCAACTTTTCTGTTATTTTTCTTACTAGAAAAAATTCTATTCAGTTATGTATCCTTCTTCAACAAGTAATTTTCTACAACCCTTACATAGTGGCCTTAGCCACTTTACAAGTAGTTTCTTTTTTGTTCAACAGACCTTACCTCTACACTAAAGATCCTATTAGAAAAACTTGAGGTTGCGTTGACTTAGATATAGTATTACTCTCAAAAAACTTTATTAATTTTTAAGAATTAAAAATAACGATGAAGGATGCAGGAACACTAACTTTAACTATTAGAATCACGAAGCTCAACATTATCCTTCATGAGATCTATTACGACAAGCTTAACCTTCGTTGTATAGCATAAACCCTTTTCCTTGATGTAGTATTTTTCTACAAGTCCTGCATCTAAGAGTTTTTCTAAAGCACGATAGACAGACTCTCTGTACTCTATTTCAAATTTTTTTCTTTTTAGTTCATCAAGGACTTGGATAACCGTCATAGGCTCTTCTGAAATTATTCTTAGGATCTCTCTCCTTAATTTTGAGTTTAATGCAGAAATTACTTTGTCTGCATCCATGTTTTTATATACACTTTGATGCTAGTTAAAACATTTTGTTGTTAAATTTATCACAAGAGTACTTTTCTTTACAACAAAATCTTTTGAGAACGCTTAACCTTCAGTATTGTAGGAGTGTAAAAGGATGGTCAACTTCTTTAGGATATTGGAGAGCGAAAGACATGTTGCATTTTGTCCGATGAACTTTGTTGCAGACATTTATATTGGTTGCCCGCATGCATGCTTATATTGCTACGCTCCATCCTTTGCTGCGCGTAAAAGGTTTGAATTAAGTTTTGAAGAATTCAGAAACTTTAGACGTCGGTTTAAGAGCGATTCAGACTTTAAAAAAATAGAGTTGGCTATCTCAGAGGGCAATGTTAAAGGTACATGTAGTATTAAAGAGCAAGAGCCATTTGTTTCTGCAGCCATTAAACACAAGCATCCACTTCGTATTGGATCTGTTTCAGAACCATTTGGTTTGCCTTTAGAAACACAGTATGGAGATGCCTATAAGATTCTGGAAATCCTAATCTCAAATAATTACCCCTTTGTTGTTTCCACTAAGAGCCCTCTTGTAGCTACACCAAGATATTTGAATCTTTTGAAATCGGCCAATGGAAAAGTCAGCGTGCAGATTTCTTTAATATCCTTGGATGAAAATTTACTCAGATACTTAGAATCTGGACCTAAAGGAGCAACACCTTCTGCAAGATCCCGCTTAGAAGCTCTGAGAAAGCTTTCAAATGAAGGTATTTTTACAACATGCAGGATCCAACCACTCATTCCTCAAGTCACAGAAGACGGGATGCGTGAACTTATCTATGCTCTAGCCGAGGCTGGAGTCAAACACGTTATTGTGGAATTTTTCTGGCTTCCTCTAATGCATTCAAAAAATATGAGCTTGCAGTTAAAGACAGCTTTGGACAACTACTGCAAGAACGGAGGAAAGGTAGGATCAGAATTAGCTAAGTTCAATAATGATCTTTACGCCTATTATATGTCCTTCAAAGATGTAGAACGATCTTATGGTCGAATTTTCTATTCTAAAAGGAAAATGGCTGAATTGATGCCGAAGTTTGCAGAAATGGTTACAGAAGCTAACAAAGAATACAATACAAATATGACTTTCGGATCTGGCAATGAAGAAACTTCTTTCCTGAACTTTACTGACAACTGTTGCGGCGTAGATAGACTTGCAGATTTTTCAGGATACCCAAAATGTATAGGTCAGACAGCACTTAAAATAGCACGAGAGAAAGGGCGTGTAACTCTAGATAATATGAAGCAATTTTACAATCCTTATATTGAAAAATTTTCCGCTCTATGGGAAAAGAAAGAGAAGAATGGGTATTACTTCCTTGAAAATCGTGTTTTTAAGCTTAGAGCTCATCAAGTTGGAGACAAAGTTGAGTATGTGTACGATGATAAGGCAATACCAAACTATGAAAAATGACAATACCTGAGTATATCCCTTACATTAAGTATGTCATCTCCCCTGGAACTAGATTTGAGCGGGACAAAAAAGTACTTTTTGATCCTGATGGAGATGTTGCTAAAGGTAAACCACTGTTAAACTATGGTTGGGCCCCTTCAGGTTTGAAAGAGTTCATAGAGGCTCTATACAAGTCTAGAGGGGGGGAATCCAGAGGAATTTGATAATTTTTACGAAAAAAAGATACTTCGCTCAAACCGAAACATTGTTGACGTGCTTAGGGAAGAGGGACTAATAGATCAAGATCTTCCAGCATTAATTGTGATAAAAATAAGAGAAAATATCGAAGTTCCAGCTTTACTGGTTACAATTGATAGAATGTTCTTTAAAAGATGCTCGGCGTGTGAACAGTCATGGGAAAAGAATAGTCCGCCCTCTGACTTTAAGGAGTTTCTAGAAGAATTAGGCCTAGAAAACGTTATGAGTGTCTTCCAATGCTCAAGGCAGCTTTGCAAGTTTCTTTGCGATCACTACAGTTACTGCGAAAAAAGTTATACAAGTACTGAAGCGTCAAGCGAAGTGGAAAAGGAAAGGATAGAGTGTCTGAAAACTCTTTTTAAATTAATGGCAGGAAAAATTTCTGAGACGCGCAAATATGAATGTATTTTGAGGGAAAAGATTCCCTCTGAAGTCGGATGCAAAGAGTTGAAAAGTCTAGAAGGCAAAAAATGGTACAACTAAATTTCAAAACTTTTAAAGAACTAGTCAACAACTCAGAAAAAATAAAATGCAACACCTGCATTGAAAGACCTTTACGGTTTGACTTTAAACCAATACGCTACTTCTTTTTTGACTATAGGACATGGAAAAAAATGCAAAAACAAAGGTACTGCAAAACTTCTGGACGGAGGAATATCGATGCTCTTCCAGCAAAATTGCTCTCAGAATTTATAGATTTTTACGATGAATACAGCGATGGGACCCAGCTCGTCGCTCCAATCAACCATAGTGGAGTCTTAGAGGCGTTTTTGAATGTTTCTGATATTAAATTCGAATTAAAACATTACATAGAATATAGGTGTCCTGTATGTGGATTAACACACAAAATAATAAAAATTCCAATAAAGGCTATGTTCAAAGACTCAGAAGTTTTTGTGCATGAAGCTTATTTTGCCAACTTACTATATGAAGCACTCTGGAAAAATTATCCAATTCAATTTTGTAATTCGTTCGAAGGTAAAACACAAATTGATATTTCGGAAAGTAAAGTTCTCAAGAGAGAGGTTAAAGTTAAAGATATAGATCAAAAAAGTAGGTTTCCTTTAAACTCCTATGATTATGTTGTTGATCTTTCTAAAATAGGAAAGAACAGACTCTTAGTCTTTGACCTAACTACGGGTCTGTGGAAGAAAAGCGGATTTCATGAAATTGGAAGGACCACCGAAGAATATATAGAAGCATGGAAAGAGCTATTATTTAACGTGCCTATAAGGATATCAAATGTTTACGCCGTGTGGTATATTGTGATTAACAGTACAGAAGAAAAATTCTTCGACGAGACTGCACCTAATGGAGTTAGAAATTTAGACTCTTTAGTTGATGTAATTACTTCAAATGATAGGGACTCAAGACTTATAGTTAAATCAGAGACTGATGTAAACCATTGGAATTCTGAGTCGCACAAGCTTGTTGTTGTTCCAGTTTTTAATTCAACTCCACTTAAAGGCGAGGCAAGGTGGGAACTCAAACGTTTAAAAAGTAGAGAATACAACAAAATACTTATATGGACGGTAGTTAATCGTCTTCTAGCTTAAAAGGTGGAGTAAATGGATTCTAAAACTACTTTACAAGAACTGAAAGCGCTCGTTAAGGACTTTATTAATAAGAGAAATTGGGAAAAGTACCATAATCCGAAGGACCTTGCTGAATCAATTTGTATTGAAGCAGCAGAGTTACTTGAAATTTTTCAGTGGGCCACTGCTGAAGAAACTTTTTCTTGGAAAAGCGATCCTTCTAAAATAGATAGCATTAAGGATGAATTAGCTGATGTTTTAATTTACTGTTTTAGTATGGCGAATGCACTAGATATAGACTTATCAGAAGCCATTCTTAAAAAGCTTGAAAAAAATGAAAAAAAGTATCCGGCAGAAAAATATTTCGGTCGTGCTCGGTAAGACTCTAGTAAGAGTATTGGCATTAGTGCTTAGTTGAACACAAGTATAATTGCTTTTTTGATTCTGTCTAAGTTAAGTAAGACCTAAAAAATTGGATAGCCTGTCGAATCAAAAGCAACTATACCCGTTTCATCACACTCCCATTCGGCTTTGTAAAGAATAATGATAACATAAGCCTCTTTTTCTTTAAGTTCATTCAAAACTTTATTTAATTCTTCATAATTTGGGTAGTTAATTCTTTTGTACACAAATGTCCATAATGGAGACTCAGTACTATACTCAAATTCAATTACTCGTGTTTCAGTCTCTTCTAGTGACTTATTTAGAATCTCATTCCACTTTGTCCAAGGATCCTCTTCTTGTTGGTTATGTTCTTCGATCATTTTTTATCACCTCAAGAAAAGATAGCATATGGACTCTTCATTACAATATTAGAACGTTAATCCTTAAAACCACCAATTTTTTTTTAAAAATTCTTTAACAGCATATTGTCTTTATGCGAAAGAGTTGAGTCTTCTTTTGGTAATCTGAAAAGAGAAAATGCCTACCATAATTTCAGAATCAAAGCCTCAAATAGCAGAGACATCAGAATACAACGTAATTGCTAATTGGCTTTCTATCAGGCCGAGTGCTATTCATGGAGTACTATCCAAGAAAAATTTGAAAAAATGGCTGAGAAGGAGAGAAGTAGTGGTTAAGGAACCTAGACAAAGTAATAAAACAACTTTGTAGCAAACATATCCTAAACTTACTCACGGCACACAAAATCGTGGAGATAAGCATAAGCTAAAACATTAAGTACCTTTTTTGATCTTCCAACATTAGTTAAAAATTGTTCTTTTAATACTTTTTCTCCAGCCTAAATACGAATGGCTTCTCTTCGCTTTCAAGATACCTTTCTTTTGTTACAACTTGAATTGCGGTTTTCTTTGAAAGTCTTAGCTCTCTTATCCTTCTTATCTCGTTTTCTTTCGGTACAAAGATTGTAGAAACAACTTTCCAGTACTCCCAGTCTGGAAGCTTTATCTTTTTTCCTTTCTTTATTAAGTTCGGTTGCTTTCTCCCTCTGAAGAATACAATTGTTTTATCTTCAAGAACAAATGTACTTCTAATTTTAGCATCAAACTTCATATGCTACACAACGCACGCTAGTATTTATATATCTTACGCAGTATCAACATCAAATTTTAAATACGATACAAAACTTCAAATTATTTTTTTTACGAAGATAAGAAACAAATCTACTCAGAATACTCTAGAGGAATATAGTTCACCATTCCAAGCCCAGCAGTTCTTCCGCCGCCAACATTTGAGAACTGAGAAAACTTAAGAAGTGCATCTAAGTCTTTTGCAAAGTTTTTGTTGAATAAGTCTTCAGGCAAAGAATAGCCTACTTTTCCCATAAAACCAACAACCCACTTGTTTGCTTTCTCATGCTCATACAGCTTGTAAGTTTTTATTCCGTAAGGAAATCCAGAAATTGCAACGCCTCCAGCACTAACCCAAGAAAGTAATCCCTTTAAGTTAAGCTCAACTGGAGAGAATTTCTTCCAAAGCTTTGAGACGCTTCTTAAGAGTAAAGAAGGGTCTGGAAGAGGATAGTATCTATAGGGCGCTTTTTCCTTTTTATCGGTGAGCTTAAGCTTTGCTTCGTAGCGCTCAAACAAGGTTGGCGGAAGCCTAAAGTAAGTTGGAGTTAGGAAAACTAAATCAAACTTCTTAATGGGCTTTGAATTTTCAACGATTTCTTCCCAGTTTACTTCTTTAACTGCAATCTCATTCAAGGGGAACTTTTCGTTAAGCAAAGTAACAGAACCTTCTTGAACTGCATACTCTAAGAATTCTTTTGAAATTTCTTTTAAGAAGATTGAGTATCCAAAGGAAGCTGGAGAAGGGTTGTTAACGTAATTAAAGACCACATGCCTATAGTTTTGCTGCTCCAAAGTTAATGTTTTCGAAGAAAAGGGAGCAAGAGTTCTTGAATTATGAATATTTTCAGCGAGCTCAGAATTGAACTTTCTTAAGGTTGAATAAAAATAGCCTCTTATGTAGTAGCCGGAAAAGTAGTTGAAGGATAGGTTTTTGCTGAGCAAAAGCCTGAAAGTTAGTGTGGTAAAACTCATGATATAGAGCCTCTTCTTTCCTTTTCAATACTAGCAACTTCACACAAAATTCTTCCAGTTTCAGTTAAGGTCCAGAAGTTCTTACTTCGTTGTACTATTTTCATTTGTTCGTACTTTCTAATCTTTCGGCTTACAGAAGATTTTTCTTTACCAAGCATAGTAGATAGCTGACTTATTCTTAATGGATTTTCACTAAGTGAACTTAGAAGCTCAAAATCCAGCTTAATAGGCAAGAACATTGGTGGAACTTCAACCTCAGAACCGGTAGATTCAAGCCTCGTTATTATTTTTACATCACTTAACTTATCGTAAGCTGATTTTAATGAAGCTGCTAGATAAGTTGCAAGAACAAGAATTCTTAGGCCTCCAGAAAGTTCAACAAATATTTGTCCTTCCTCGCTTGATAATGCATGATAAATAGTAACCAAAGTATCTTTCATGCTTAGTTCGTTTACTAGCACTTTTTCCAGCTTGACTTGTACTCCTCGAGAGGCCATTTGCTTTAAGAATAGTTCTACAGAACTTAAAGCAACGTCTACTCGTTCAGATTTACTTTGAGATGGTAAAACTATTAGCACTTTATCTCCATCTGTAACACTCTGAGAAGTTAACCTTGCAATTACATGAGTAGCATCAAAACCAAGGTTAAATACAAAAAGTTTGTGGTTTTTTGACGTACTACTTTTCATCATTCTATGAATTTAGTTTATGGGTTTATATTTATTTTTATTTTCCAAGTAATAATAAAGAAAGGCATCTGCGCCCAAGTAGAGCACGAAATCTCTGTTATCGACTTTAACCTTAAGATGTGTTAGTCTCCAATCTTCTTCAAAACCTATTACACCATAAGAACTAAGTATTGCTTTCTTTAGCTCTTCAATGTATTTTTGGTCTAGGGTAGTTACTACGTCAGTTACACATCCAATTATGTGCTTCCCAAGGAGTACCTTTTTAAGCTCGATGCATGAAGAATCTAAATGAAATTGATGCTTAGCTTTTTCTAACGAAATTTTATGCACAATAGCTAATTGGTTGGTGTTCTCGAAAGTATAAGAGCAAGGTAATTTTTTCTTTAGATCGCTAGAGATTTCGCTCTTCTCTTTGAGTTCAAAATCAAATTTTGCAAGATCTGTAATGCTAACTAATGTGAACGTATCAAACTCTTCTAGGTAACATGGAATTGAAGCTAAATTCCCTCTTGCTGAAACGTTATCTACTGAAAACATGAAAAACCTTTTTAATATGAAGTCCTTATCTATTGGTAGTGTTTTTTCGACGATATCATACGGAAAAATTTTTCTGTATATCTCTTTGTACTTATCACTATAAACTAGTTGGGATAGTTCGCTTTCATCAATTTCACGATTTATTCTCTTTTCTATAGCAGCAAATATGCCTAAGACTAATGCTAAAGCAAACTGGCTTACAGAAAAGTCTTCATAGCTTTTTGATTTAAACATAGAATCTTCTATAATTTTAACGAACTCAGAGTATGAAACTTCGTTTTTCTCGCTAAGCTTATCTTTAATTTTAGAAAAAGAGTAATTAGGAACAAAAACTACAGCTTCTCCACACCTTTTTCTTGATACTCTTCCAAAACGTTGTATGAAAGAGTATGCATCAGAAGCCTCAAAAACTAAAGAATAAGAGTCGAAGTCTATTCCAACTTCAATAGCGCTTGTTCCAACTAAAATTTTTGTTTCGTACGAAGTGTACAGTCGTCGTTCTTTCCTTGGGACATAAGAACTTATTCTTTTCACGCCATTCTTTAGATTGCTTAAAAGCTTTTTGTAAAGAGCTTCGCACGAAATTATACTGTTCAATATTATTAACACGTTAATTGTACTTTTATCAAGATTTACATTTCTTGCAGTTATATCATTATATAATGCAACAGCTTCAGAAAGAACTTTATTGATATCTGATTCACTATATACTAGGTAGTCAATTGGTCTGATTTTAAGTATAGTATCAAATCTTGAAATTCTGGCTTCTTTTTCAGTATAATCGCTACTGTAGTATTTTGCTTCGATAACTTCAATTTTTTCATTAAAAACTTTACTTAAATCTACGCTTGTCGCACTTGAAAATATAACTCTTTGAATAAACGGGTTTGAAGTAGCATAGATAAGTAATTTAATGGCAGTAACTAAAACAAGCAAAGAAAAACCAAAGTACAAGTGAAATTCATCAACTACCAGCAACGCTTTTCCTCTTGATGCAACTATTCTGAATATTTCTGAAGAAGCAAAAAAACTAGAGCGAAGTAGCAGATAAAGAATATCAATATTAGTTAAAAGGATGAGATGCTTACAAGAAGTAAATTCTTTCAGCTTATTTAGAAAGGCTTTTCCTTCTGAAGATTCTTCCTTATCGGCCCAATACCTTAAAGTATCACCATTAGCTACAAGAAGCACAACATCAAATTCATTACTAGTGTTGCTTCTAGTACTTTCATTTTTTTCGTCTACATCTACTTCGGTAACTTGTCTACCTAGATTATTCAAAAGTTTGACAATGTTTTTTGCTTGATCTTCCATAAGTTCTTTTGTTGGATAAAGAATAATAGTTGTAGAAAAGTTTTCTATTCCATGCAATAAGTACGCTAAAGTTTTTCCTGAACCGGTGGGCGCATTCAGTAATACCAGTCTTTCTTTTGCATGTCTTATTCTTTCCTGAAACTCTAGAAGGCGTATGCTTCCAATATGTTCTGTTGAATATGGTAGGGCATAACCCTTTACTTTAACTGATAACTCTTTAGGTTCTTTGTTTAAGGCCATTTTACTCTAGGATAAAAAGATGTATTTGGCAACACTATATTATATTTTGAAGTTTCACTTACACATTCTAACCACGTTACGTTCTCTAGAGTGGCATCAGCAATAATGGGAGGAATCTGGTTAAAGATAGTGCCACTTAATATATTTACATCCTTTGGAAGTTCAATCATATTTACTGGATGGCTTGCGACTACTTTTTCTTTTTTGTGAATGCCTAATAACTTAAGAGGTTCAGCAAAATAACGAACTAAAGCTAGCTTTTTTCCGAGTCTGAATAGCCCGTTTGGATTACCTCCTATGGCAAAGAACTCAAAAACTGTTAAAGGAACGTTCTTAGCGTATTTTCCAACCATTGGAAAGTTTAATCTTCCAGTTTCAACGTCATTTGTAATAGTATTGACAGCATTGTAAGTGATTACAACTTCTTGTTTACTTGCGGTCCAATCTATTTCATTTCGTGTACAAAGCTTAGAAGACAAGAAAGGAATCCTTCTAATATTTATTAGTTTAGCAGGAGTTGCATAAACAGTAAACTTTTTTATGTCTTCTTCGTAGTGTGGTTTAGTTCCACTCATATTTCTTTGTGACTCAACAATATGCTTGTTCAGAGAATATATTATCGCGTAGTTTCCTATGATGTTAGTTGTGGCTACCTTTCTTATACCCCTAGAAGCAAAGAATAAAAAATCATGAGAAACTGCAAGTACTCTATAAATTTTTGTACTTGTAACTTCCGTTGACTCAGGCAATTTACTGTTCACTTTCTTCTTGATTTTCAGTTGTTTCTTCAGTTTCTTTTGATGACTTTCCTTTCTTTTTATCGCTTGCTAACTCTTTTAGTTCTGCGTACAAGTCGAACGACTGCTGATACATTTCTTCAACTATTTCTGAAATATTGAATCCTTGAATTTCTTTTATGAGTTGTTTTAGCTCATCAGGAGTTAATATAACGATGTTGTCTTTGAATGCTGCAAACTCCTTATACTTTTCGAGAATGGTGTATGTTTTTTCAGCCACTTGACTTAGGTCGGATGATTTAAGGTCTGAAAGTTCAAGGTTGTACTCTAGAGGAGTGATTATTTCTTCAAAACCACCAACTATTCCAGTAATTATGTTTACTGTATCGCCTCTAGTTCTAGTTTCAGCACCATAACCTTTTAATGCGAGTAACGTCTTTATGTACGCGATGAATTCGTACTTTGTTACTGAATTTAAAGAAACTATTGATGGAAAATTAACGAGTGGGGAGATTGCTTCTACTACGTTTAGCGCTTGTCCTGTTGATTGAGTGGAATCTTCTATTGCATTGAACGTTTGCAACTCGTAAACTTTCTCGTACGGCTCTAGTGAATACGCTGTACTATACTCTATCCTATGTTTTATATTAAATCTAGAAGCTACTTTTTCTGTGGATACTGCACCGAATAGCATGCACCTTGGACACCTTCTGCATAAATTATCCTTGAGTTCACAACTCAATGCTTCTTTTATATCACTTTTGTATTTGGAACTCAGGTTCGTACGATTAGAACTCACTATTTCTTTTAGGTACATCTTCAGCATGTTTGCAAAATACCTGTTTTCAGGCGCCTTTTGCTTCGAAGCAAATAATGCAACTTTTAATGTAGGCGAATTATCACTCATTGACTTAGGGAGCACTACCGTGTTTATTTCTCTTGTTTCTTCTGTTCTAAATATTGAATAGTCATGAGTTTGTCTAAGCATTAAGATTTGGATTGTTTTTGGTGTTCTGTATTTTTGCAGTTTTTGTTCAAAGTATGGTTCAAGTTTTTCAATCAAAGATTTTTGACTCATTCTTTTTTCACCTCGCTCTCTTCAACTTTTTTTGCTTCTATTCTTTCTGCTATATCTTTGCATTTCTTAAAGTACACTCCATAGTCTATAAGATTTATCAGTTTTGCAAAGTCCCGTTCAGTAAGTTGCTCTGAAAGATTAAGAAGTTCTTGAACCGCGAGTCTTAGCTTTCCTATTGCTTCGTTTGAAGGAAGAAATCCAGTCATATTTCTGTGTATGTTTACAGTGAACCCAACGTATGGATCTACATTGTTTCCAAATCTTTTTGCCAATACTTGAGAAAGCAACTTTCCAACAGGCCCCATTACACTTGACTTAGAGAGTGATTTGGAAGGCTCTTGGGGAATGTATGTCTTTAGGTATTCGTAGAGATTACTCTGAATCTCTTCTGCTTCTGTTCTTAGATCCTGAAGATCCTTTTTGTTTTGTGCTTCTCCAATTACAATTGGTTTTCTCAAACTTTTTTCACCTCCTTTGTCACCAACTGCTGGTGACTATCAACCTCCTGAGCTAACTTATCTAAAAGTCGAACAAGCTCAGGAGAAAATCTATTTGTACTAATAACATATTTATTTAAGGTCTTTCCAACAGGTTCTCTCATAATTTCTAAAAGAAAGCCTTTTCTAGTCTGCTGAATACGAGTAAAGTAACTTTCGATCTGAAAAGCACTAGAGAGCTTTTCTACAGATTTTTCTATCGAGAATGAAATTGGGACCCAACCATTTTTCCATTTAAAATAATTTTCGATGTCTCTTATTCCTAGACTTGGGACATACTTAACAATTCCTTGAATATCCTTAAAAATAAATGTTTCGTTGAACTCTTGAACATAAACTACACCCTGAAAAATTAAAGATAAAATTAGTGCGAGATATATTTTTCTTATAAGAAATGTATCATCTGTATCATAATTTCCTTTGTTAATAGTTGTCGCAAACAAAATATAGTTTCCTGTTTGGTAAACATATTCAAATTTGCTAAGATTATCGAGAAACTCTTTATGAAGCTCTTCGTTGTTTATTTTTAACTTTCCGTTAATTAGGGCTTCTGCTATCTCTGAGCTGTTCATCTCTTCTATTTCTTTTCTACTAAAGTTGCCCACTAAGTAACCTTTAATAATATCCTCATACTTTTCTACGAATTTCCTTATGATTCTCATTTGGTTTGGGTTCTTTTCTCCTCTTAAGAAGATTAGCTCTTTTAGCTTAAATGGTCTAACAACATACACATCATGCTGAGTTATTTTTCTCGATAAAGCGTCAAGGTCGCTGAGCGGAATTGTTTCAGTTATGTCTAACATTTCTTTTTTAAGACTTTCGCTTGTAATAAAGAACACATTTCTTGAGATATTGAATTGTGGAAATATAAAAAATATGGATTGGCCATTAGCAAATAGTGAACGTAGCATCAATTCCAGTTCACATACCTTGCAAATCATTGCTTTGTTTCCTCCACTGATTTTTGATCCACCAACTAATAAATTGATGAAAGATTCAGAACCTCCTTCTTCTACCAGCGAAGCTACTAGTTCTTTTTCTGCTTTGTTGTTGCAGAATACACAAACAGGTGTCCCTTTACTTTTTCCATTAACGTATGCCCTATAAGATTCTTCAAGATACATTTTATCAAATATAAAAGGATGAGTTATTTCATTAACGATAAGTTCTGAAACATCTTTAACCAAATCGTGCTTTACATTCTTAGTATATTGTTCTCTGCACCAATTTCCAAAAGTTAACATGCAAACTTCGAAACTTTTTATGAAACCTTCTAGACTTTGATACTTTTTAATGCTAGTGTTTATCGCATCAACTACTTTTTGTTTTTCGTTATGAGGTAACGTATGCGCAAACTTTTTTAGTTGATGCACATTAAAATCTAAGTTCATTGGATCAATGACGACTTCTTTAAGTTTTTGAACAACATATTCTTCGTCTAGACTTGTTTTGTCACAGAGAGCTTTAACAATACCTTTCGCTATTAAAAGAAGATTAAATACTGCCTCTCCAGGATTCTCCTGTAAACTGGAGGGCTTTGCATACCTTTTTATCATTTCTTCGAGAAAGGCTTTCATGGACTTATCTGATGAAAATAAAATTTCTGGAGATTTTATGACCGTTTGCCCAATACCACCAAAAATGGCTGAAGAAAGTTTTACTTCGTTTGCGTTTTCAATAAACTTACGAACTCTTTCCTCAAAATTTCTTTTAATTTTATCTATATTTAAGTTGAGGCTATTTTTCCCAATATATACAGTACCTTCAGGATACCAAAGAATCGGAATAAGACCTTGATTTTTTGCTTCTTCTTCGATGGTGCTGTGAAGAATTTGAGTAAGAATACCTCTAACGATCGCAATTTCATGGTAATCAAGAGTATAATGTTCAAGCAAAGTATCAACTTTAAGGTTTTTTACCTCGGAGACCCTCTTTTTGCTAGCTAAGTCGTCAGCTAAAGTTAGGACTCTTGAAAGAAGCTCTTCATCTCCATAAGTGCCACTGTAGGTTGAACCTAAGAAGTGAATTGCGGACTCAACTTTTTTACCCTGGAATGCATAAATTGCTACGATGGAGTTAATATCGCTATTGGTTAAGCCTAATAAGTTAACTAAATCTTCGTTACGCATGAAGATATCCCACAGTTTCTCAGGCTCAATGTGAGTAAAATCAGACTCACCTTCATGAGTTATAGATTTTTGAAAGTGTTCTGATAACTTAAAACAATCATGAAAGAAAGCCGCAACAAGTAGCCTTTTTTGCGCATTCTGTTTTAAATTTGCTTTATTGACGTAATCTAAAAGTGAGACGGCAAGGTCTGCAACAGTTAGAGAGTGAGCCAGCACGTTTGATTGCCTCTGCCCGCCTTTTGCGACATAAAGATGCCATTTATGTTCATAAGCATAATCTATTAGTTTGTTAAAAGTAAGCTTTAAGTCATTCCTTTCCATAATTATCAACTAAATCTATATAGGCTTAAAATTTAAATCTTTCTATGAATAATATTCAATTTGTTGCAAAAATATGCCACAAACAAATATAGATCCATCTTAGATAAAGCTGAAGCTATCAAATCTAAAGAATACTTAATTACACTTGTGCTCTTCTTAATGAAACTTAAGGATGCAACATAACTTGAGTTCTTGCTTAAAAAGATTATAGAAAAGAAAATAAAAGAAAGTTGCATAAAAAAGCAACAGTTAAGCTACTTTAGATCTAAAGGCTAGGTAAAGTATTTAAAAATAGTAAGTTAAATAAGTTAAAGCCACCCAATTTTGGCTTTATAGAAGACAATGTTGTTTATACTTATGGTGCTCTTTCGACAAAGAATCTTGTTCATCGAGCATAGCTTTTGGGGATTGGCTCTTTGAACTAAAGAGAAGGATAAGACAGTTCAATGTTTGCTTCCCAAATGAGAACCTAGGTTCTCATATATGGGAACCTAAGGTTCCTATTCAGAAAGATGGATAGCATCATGGGTGGCCTTAAGTTGACAGTCTCCTATTTCCTCCTCCCTGTTAAAGAAATCTCCCTTAGATTCTTTAGGCGCTGGATCAAAAATCATCCTCTACCACAGAAGTTACTTCTACCGTAGAAGTTGATGAATAACGCTAACATTTAATTGCTCTGTTAACTTAAGGTTTTTCTCAACTTGCAACACAAGTCTTTCTTAAGGTATAAGAATGCCACTTTAAGGGAATAGGTTTAAGCATTTTCTTTCATGGACCTAGAACAACGCTTCCTCCAAGGTAACCAGCAACTTTACTTTCATTTCTCACTTGAGATTCATCTTTACTTTGTTAACTTTTATCTAAACTATGAGAGGCTGAAGACCAGTCACAGAAGCATAAGAATCTCTATCAAATAGCTAGGGGCGTTTTGCTTAGAACAACTAACCCCTTAAGAAAAATGTAGTTCACTTCCTCTTAATTAATCAGAAAAACTTGCTCTAAAAGACTCTAAGTTAATAAGTTAGTCTTAAAAACAAAGTTTATTACTGTCCCTAGATGAATTGTTAAAATGAGCTTGATGGAAAACGAAGAGGAGCTTTTGAAAAGAATTGTAGTAGACCCTAAGGTTATGGTTGGTAAACCAGTTATAAGAGGCACGAGGATTTCTGTTGAGCAGATACTAAGGCTGCTAGCAAAAGGGCTAACCTTTGAGGAGATACTAAAGGATTATCCTCACCTAACTAAAGAAGACATCGTTGCAGCTCTAATTTATGCAGCAAAGGTTACTGGTATGGAAGAAGTATACCCAATAACAGTAGAGTGAAGCCAAGTAGTTGAAGCTCCTGATTGACGAGAATGTAGGTATAGAAGTATACTTAAAACTAAAACAAAAAGGCCTAGACGTAGTCTCGGCTATAAATTCTATGAAAGGAGCAAGTGACGAAGAGATTATACTAAAAGCAATCAATGAGAATCGTGTCACGAGCGATAAGGAATTTGGATGGCTTGCTTTTCTTTATAAACCGCCTGGTGTAATACTGCTAAGGTTAAAAAAACGAAAAAGCAGACAACAAGGTTAGGATGGTGCTATACGTAATAGAAAAATATAGAGAAACTATTTTTGGAAGTATTTTAGTGGTTTCGGAGAATAGGATTAGGATAAGAAAACTCTAAAAAAGAAGATCAACATCTAGCTCAATTCGTGCATGGACTGCACTTTTACGATTTTTCTTAGACTTGCAACACAAGTCTTTTTTAAGGTATAAGGGTATAACTTTAAGGATGAGAAAGAGCTTTCAGATAGCTTACATAAAGACGCCAGAGGAGCACTTTCAATTCTCATTTGAGATTCATCCTTGTAATGGTGAGCATTGTAAAGGATTTGAGTTTCTCGATCCCATATACAGGAAGGTGCTAAGAAGCTGTAGCCTTAACTTTTTTGAGGCTTCATTAATATGCGCTAGTACAATAATAGGGGTCTTTCCTTTAGGGTTCCAGTCGCTGGATCAACTTCGAAACCAAAAGATTCAAGGACAACGACGCCTAGCAAAACCTTATCTATAAAGTCAGATATCCACACATCGAAAGGTCCTTCCTTACCCTTCAACTTTATCCATGCTCTCCCTCTTTTCACCTTAACCGTTCCGGCTCCCGTCATGACTTTCTCTTCGCCGACGGGTTCGATTCCAATTTCTTCGGCAATTTTTTCAGGTAGCGCTGTTAGAGTTGCCCCCGTATCAACCAATGCTTTCAATTTGACAAACTTCTTCCTTTCTAGGCTTGGCACCTCTATCTCAACTCAAGAATGACTCATTTTACTCTAATAAAGAGAATAAGACTTAGTTATTTAAACGTTATAGCACGTTCTCAAGACTTTATACGAAAAGTAGTATTACAATCCTAGAAGAGAAAATTCGATGCAGAAAAATAGTGAGAATTCAAGTTTGGCAAAGTTTGCCCTCTATTGTAGGATGACTTATCCATGCAACCATGTGAGCGAAAGCGCTGGAAACAGACCCCCGCCTTCATTCATTTAACGTTACCCAACGAGCACATAAGTGTTATGAAAAATTAAAAAAGTATTACCATCAGCAGCTTACAGACTCTAGAGCGTAATTTTCTACAATTTAAAAAATGGAATACAATGTTTACTTTCCTCTATATTAACGGCTTATAAAAATAAACTTAGAACCGCGAGTATTTTGGGCTTTTGACGGAGATATTAAATAGCTTAATATTAGCTTCACCCTTTCCATCTCTGCGCATTTGTTAGGGATTCTACCTTTAGCTTGTTTTTCTTTATAAGTCATCATAAATTATGCTGCAAAAAATGTGCTGTTGCCTTGGGTATTTTGTCGTTTTATGGAGCAATGGTTGTGATGTGCACTGTTTACGCTATTTTTAGTTTATTCTTTACTTCATGATTAGTATGGTTCCTCATCATGAGTATTCCAAGTGTAATATTGCTGATATCTGAAGCTTACTTGCATTAAAAATATAAAAAGACACTTCAGAAGGTGTTTGCGTGAGGTAGTGTAAAGCTATGCACAAAATTGTTATGGTTGGTTATCAGTTTAGGCCATGTCTTCTAGATGCTGTAAAAAGGGTTAATGAGGTCTTAGGAGATGTTCTTGACTTCAAATTTTACAACACCTATGAGGTTGATGGTGGATTTGTCGACGCCCAAAATTTTGTGAAGGACTTAAGGAGCTCTCAAGTGGTTTTGCTTGATGTTAGAGGTGGCGATAATGTTAGCAAAATAATTTTTGAGGAGCTTAATGCTTCAAAAAATACGGTCGTCGTTTTCGTTGGAGGTTCTCCGGAGATAATTAATCTTACAAGGCTTGGAGGTTTCTCTTTTAAAAGCTTTGCAAACCTAAAAGAAAAGCCGTTACTTGGAAAACTCTTTAGAAGACGCAGAATGGATTACGGAGACATTTTGAGGATGCGCGATCTATTTGAAAAGCTTGGCGGTAAAATGCCAGTTGGAATGCTTAAAGACGCTAGAAATTATTCTTTATTGCTGAAATACTATGATACACCAAGCGTGGACAACTACTACGCTATGTTCCTCCTCTTGCTGAAGGAATATTGCAGAGTTAAGGTAGACATCAATATACCTGAGCCTGTTGTTCTACCGAGCATCGGAATTAAAGACTTCAGAACCAACGAAATCTTCACCGACGTTGAGCGATATCTACAAAATTATACGTTTAAAGATCGTCCAAAAATAGGCATATTGTTCTACGGGGGCTACCATTACGACCAATCCTATCCTGCAGCCAAGCTTTTAACGGAAAAAATCGAAGAGTACGGATTTGGCGTGATACCTGTTTTCTGTTCTGACTTGAGGTACTATCTAGCTATTGAGAAGTGCTTCTTTCTTAATAGAGAACCCATTATTGAAGCTTTAATCGATCTTCTCTGGTTCAGGTTAGCAGGCGGACCCATCGGTGGGGATCACCGTATTACAGAAAGTGTTCTGTCGAAACTTGACGTACCAATTCTACATGGAGTTCACTTATCGTCTAAAACCGTTGAGGAATGGCTTGACTCCAAGCATGGCATACCTCCCGTGGAAATAGTTACAACGGTCATACTGCCCGAACTTGATGGGAGAAACGAGCCAATAGTCACCCATGCTGTCAAGAAAAGAACTGTCGATGGAGTTAAGCTTGAAGAATATGTCGCCATAGAAGATCGTGTAGAGAGAGTGGCTAAAAGAGCTATCAAATGGGTTAACTTGAGAAAGAAAAGCAATGAGCAGAAAAAAGTTGCAATAATTCTCTACAATTATCCGCCTGGAGAGGAAAATATTGGAAAAGCTAGCTACCTAAACGTTTTTGAAAGTCTATCCAGGCTACTTAAAGCTTTAAAAGATGAGGGATATGCCGTTACAAACACTCCATCAGGTAAGGAGCTAAGGGATCTTTTTATTTCTAAAGGTATTGTAAACTCTGGAGAGTGGATCCAAACACGCTCAAAAGTAGAAGAGATGATTAAAGTTTCTACTGAAAGATATATTAAATGGCTTAGAAAGTTGCCAGAGAAATCGCTAAGGCGAACTCTGGAGGAGTGGGGACCTCCACCGGGCAAAATAAACGTTTACGGCGATTCACTGTTAATTCCAGGTTTAATTTTTGGGAAAATTTTTGTTGGGCTTCAGCCGCCTCGCGGTGTACACGAAGATCCATCAAAAATTTATCACGATAAGGATTTACCACCCCACCATCAATATGTAGCATTCTATAGGTGGATTACGGAAGAATTTGGTGCAGACGCCATCATACACCTTGGGACGCATGGAACATTAGAATTCTTGCCTGGAAAAGAGGTTGGCTTGTCATCTGAATGCTTCCCCGACATACTTGCAGCAGACGTTCCAAACATATACGTGTATCACGCTGTCAACTCTTCTGAGTCATCGATAGCGAAGAGGAGAAGCTATGCAGTTATAGTGAACCATGCAAGTTCAACGGTAGTGGTTAGTGATTTACATGGCGAGTTCCAAGAGATTGAAAGGTTAATCGCTGAATACTTCGATGCCAAGCAGTATGGTCGAGAAGAAGCTGGCAAAATCGCCGAAAAAATACTCAACAAAGCCAATAAGTATGGGTTAGGATCAAGCGTAGAGGAGATTTACGATAGAATTCAGGAGTATAAGCATTCAATAATACCTAAGGGGTTACATGTGCTTGGAGACAAACTATCACTAGAGGACTCCGTTCAATATCTAACTTTCCTAGCCCGCTATGATAGGGGTGAAATACCCAGCCTTCATCGACTCATCATTGAATCTGAAGGCCTTAACTATGATGAGGTACTGGAAAAACCACACTTAAGGGATCCAAGCGGGAGAACGTACGCTGAACTACTGAACAAAACTGAGGAAGCCGTAAAAGAAATCATAAGAGACTACATTGTTAAGGGTACTATACCTCAGCTTAATGTTTCTGAAAACAAGACTCTAAAGGCGCTGGCCTTTCTTAAGAATGTTTATGAAAAAATGATGTTATCAGATGAGATCGGGGCAATTCTTAAAGCGCTCGATGGAAAATTCATTAAGCCTGGGCCAGGAGGGGATTTTGTAAGAACTCCTGAGGTTTATCCGACTGGGAGGAATACATACCAGCTTGATCCTACAAACCTGCCAACTGAGACAGCAGCGGAGCGAGGTAAAAGAATAGCTGAGGAATATGTAGCAACCTTCTACAATAAGTATGGAAGGTATCCTAAAACAGTCAGCGTGGTATTGTGGGCGTTTGAGACTATGAAGACTGGAGGCGAAACTATAGCCGCAATTTTCTATCTCTTAGGTGTAAAACCAGTTTGGAAAAGCATCTACGTAAGAGAGCTCGAAGTTATCCCACTTTCGGAGCTTAAAAGACCGAGGATAGATGTTGTTGTTACAATATGCGGTATTTTCCGCGACACATTTTATAATCTTGTGGAACTTTTAGACAAGGCTTTCAGGACTGTGGCAGAGCTAGACGAGCCTGAGGATATGAACTTTGTGAAGGCCAATGTTAAAGAAATGTTCAGCGAACATGGAGAAAATGCGAAGTTTAGAATTTTTGGACCACCGGAAGGCCGGTACGCTACAAGCCTCACATCACTTATAGAGTCCTCGCAATGGAAGAGCGAAGCGGAGCTTGCGAACGCATACTTGGAAAGTATGAAGTTTGCCTATGGGGAAAAAGCAAGATGTGTGGATTCCAAAGAGTTCATGAAATCCTTAATTTCTAATATTGAATTAGTTGCTCAGATAAGGGATACCGTAGACTATGAGATTACTGACTTAGATCACTATTACGAGTTTCTCGGAGGACTTACAAAGGCTGTTGAAAGTAGAAGTGGGCAGCGTCCAATGGTTTTGGTGGCGGATACAACAAGAGAAGTTGTTAAGGTAGAGGATGCAAGAGAAGTTGTTAAGAGAGGCATTGTAACGAGAACTGTTAATCCGAAGTGGCTGGACTCTATGATTGAGCATGGTTACAATGGCATAGCGAAAATCGCCGACAGAGTCGAGTATATGATCGGATTGTCAGCTACACTTGGAGGAGTTGAAGAGTGGATGTGGAGAAGTGTTGCTGAAAACATTGTGTTTAACACTGAAAGAGCGGAAAAAATGAAGAATATTAACATTTGGGCATTCCGCAAAGTAATTAAAAGGCTTCTTGAAGCTTCAAGACGAGGGTACTGGAAGGCAGACAAAGAAATTATTGAAAAGCTTGAAGAGGAATATTTAAAGACCGAAGAAATACTCGAAGAAGAAATTGGTGAGTAATAACGTGTCTCATCGTATAGGGTTTGTGTTTCCGTTCAGCGCTATTGTCGGTCAAGAAAAAATGAAGAAAGCCCTCCTTTTAAACGCCGTAAACCCCCGTATAGGCGGAGTACTGATAAGAGGACAGAAGGGCACAGGAAAATCTACGGCGGTTAGGGCATTAGCAGAACTTCTCCCTGAAATAAAAGTTGTGGTGAACTGCCCATTCAACTGCAACCCTGACGATCCAAGGGAAATGTGCGACTCATGCTATAACAAATATACTAAAGGAGAGCAGCTTCTGTGGATTAAACGTAAAGTTAGAATAGTAAACCTTCCGCTTAACGCAACGGTCGACAGGGTTGTGGGAACACTTAACATTGAGAAGGCTTTAAAGGAGGGCTTAAAAGCCCTTGATCCAGGATTGCTTGCCGAGGCAAACCGTGGCATACTCTACGTGGACGAGATTAATTTGCTTGACGATTACGTTGCTGATGTATTGCTTGACGTAGCTGCGAGCGGCGTAAACATCGTTGAAAGGGAGAACATTTCGGTTGCTCATCCAAGCCGCTTCATCCTCATAGGCACTATGAACCCAGAAGAAGGTGAGCTTAGACCACAACTATTAGATAGGTTTGGACTTCAAGTAGAAGTTGAGCCTATAACAGATCCAGCATTGCAGATCGAGATCGTGAAAAGAGTTGAAGATTTTGAAGAAGACCCCCTAGGCTTTATGACGAAATATAAGGAAAAGCAGAAAGAATTGAAGCTTAAAATTGAAAGAGCACACGAACTTCTTCCTAAAGTTCAGATATCTGACGAGTTGCTTCACGAAATAGCAAGTGTGTGTTCAAAACTTTCGGTAAGCAACAGAGCTCCAATAGTAGTAACACGAACAGCTAAAACCATCGCTGCACTTTCGGATAGAGTTAATGTAAATAAAGATGATGTTTTAGAGGCTATGGAGCTAGCCCTACCACACCGCATGAGGAAAAAACCCTTCGAACAACCTTATATTTCACGCGAAAAACTTGAAGAAATAATTTCAAAAAACAGTTATGATACCAACGAGAAAAAGGAACATAACGATGATAAGGAAGGCGGAAGTTCACAATTAAAAGAAAAAATTTTTAGCGTTGGCCCTCCATTTTCAGTAAACCTAGAAACAAAAGAAGACCAGAACCTTCGCGTAGGAAAAAGTGGAAGAACAGCTAAATCAATCGGTATCAACAGGGGATATTACGTCTACAGCACAATACCAAAAGGCAAACCACGTGATATCGCCATTGACGCAACAATAAGAGCTACAGCCTTACGCTTGGTAGGCTCGCATGAGACGCTACCATTAAAAATTGTCGACGAAGATATTCGAGAAAAAGTCAGAAAAGCTAAGACCTCATCACTTATAACTTTAGTTGTTGACGCAAGCGGTTCGATGGCGGCCCAAAAGAGGATGGAAGCTGCAAAAGGAGCTGTTTTTGGACTACTTTCCGATGCTTATAGACGCAGAGACAAAGTCGCATTCATAGCGTTCCGAGGGGATTCTTCCGAGGTATTGCTTCCACCTACAAATAACATAGATCTGGCAGAAAAAGCCTTGACAGAACTTCCAACGGGAGGAAAGACTCCCCTACCTCACGCTTTGCTTACAGCCCTAAACTTGGTTAAATCGGAAGAAGAAAAATGTTCCAAAACTGTTAAACCAATCATCGTCCTAATTACAGATGGTAAAGCAAACATTTCCTTGGGCGGAAAAATCCGAGAAGAAATAATAGACATAAGCAGAAAAATAAAAGGAAATAACATCTACTTAGCCGTTATAGATGTTTCTGAAGATCCCTACACTCCAAACTACATAAACGACATCGTCGAAGCTGCAAACGCCAAGCACATCAAAATAGAAAACTTAACCAGTGCCGAAATCCAAAGTTCGATAGCGCAGTTACTTTGAACTTTAGTATAAAAAAAATTCCGTTAGTAATGTTTAATCGAACCTTTTCTTTTTGATGCGTATTTTTAAACTATTATCTGTTATGGTGCTCAATTTGAGAATATACATAGATTTGAAGTACGGACTTTTAAACAGAGTATTATTCGTAGTTGGAGCAAGAAAAAAGCGTAAGTAAGCTGTGGATTCGCATAATGCTGAAAGAAACGCGTGTTCTGGCAAAGCTATTAAAACAATCCTCAATAGTATAATTAATCCATTTTTATATGCTATATTTTCATCAAAAAGCAACTAAAGAAGTACCCATGAATTCTTTTTCCGTCTGATATAAAGCCTTCAGTTACTGACCATTTGTCTAAATAATAATGGTCGAATAGGACTAAAGTTTATTCCAAACATAGGAAAAAGTAACTTTAGCTTATGAAACCCCTAAGCTAACAGATAGCTTCCAAAATAAAAAGTTATTAAGTATGAACAAAGCAATAAACTTCGGTGAAAGTTGGCTAAGGTCGTCAACGTCAAAGTACCAGAAGATGTGACTGAAGATGACGTTGCTCGTTGAGTAGCAGAGGAGCTAGCTCGCAAAATGGCCAAGAAGCTTGCCCTAAAGTATCTTGAGGGAGGAGTAAGCATAGACTTAGAGAAAGCGGCAAAAGAATTTGAGGAAACGAGAGATGAAGCATGGAAAGAAATCGAAGAAGAATACAAAAAGAAAGATCTTCTTTAGTGGTTGGTCATAGTCTTCTGTTTAGAATTGTTATATCAGGATAACGTTCAAAAGCTTATCGCCTCATTGAAAAAGTATGAATTAGATTTATATATACCTGAAGAGTCTCTTTTTGAGTTCCATAAGCATATAGAAAAACTTAAAAAGTTTTATGGACAAGAAGATCGAAAGGCTACGTCAAATAATAGCTTTGCTTTTAAGTAGTTACAGTAGTTGCTCTTACAATCGGAATAAAGTTGCTTACCAGAAGATTAGCGCGTAGCTGACTAGGAAATGAAAAATTAAATCAATTCCTAAAGCATTTAGAATCTTAAGCAGTAGAATCGCTTAATCATTTTTCGCATCCACACCATAAAGCTCGAAAAGGAATTTGGCGCAGGCATCGTAGTGTTTCCTAGCCATTTCGTATGCTTTTGGCGCGTAGTCCTTAAAGTAATCCGCATCTAGACCCTTCTCATAACCGTAGCCAGCCAATCCTCTTAGTTCAGCCAGCTCAGAAATAT
>Ga0080004_1109961_pt1 | contig 24407 bp, 31 predicted proteins | sample WasSprMetagenome_FD_69207 | JGI IMG/M metagenome (GOLD analysis project Ga0080004, IMG submission 69207) | Sulfidic aquatic microbial communities from Washburn Spring, Yellowstone National Park, USA - WS (SPADES assembly) (version 2) | ecosystem: Environmental > Aquatic > Thermal springs > Hot...
CAATTTTTTCTTGGTATTTTTGGTTGCAAAAAAGTTGAAGAAAGCTATAAAAGGTATTTGAAAATGGTGAGCGAATGGGAAAAACATACCTAGATATAGTAAAATATGTGATCTATGCTAATGTAGAAGTGGATGGAGTAGTAGAAAAATCAGACGTAGTAGGAGCAATATTTGGACAAACAGAGGGACTTCTTGGAGAAGAGCTTGATATAAGAGAACTTCAAAGAAGCGGAAAAGTTGGAAGGATAGAAATAAACTTAACAACAAGAGGAAACAAAACATTTGGAAAAATAATGATTCCTTCTTCTCTTGACATGGTAGAAACAAGTATTCTTGGAGCAGCGATAGAAGTTGTTGATAGAGTTGGTCCTTTTGAAGCAAGAATAAAAACAGAGAAGATTGAAGATACAAGAAATGAGAAAAGAAGAAAGATTCTTGAAAGGTCAAAAGAGCTTTTAAAATCAATGCTCTCTACCCAAATACCCGATACAAAAGAGCTTACAGAAAGGATTAGAGAAGAGGTAAAGATAAGTGAAGTTGTTGAATATGGTGATGAAAAACTTCCTGCGGGCCCAGATGTCGATAGAGAAAATGAGATAATTATCGTTGAAGGAAGAGCCGATGTTATAAACCTTTTAAGAAACGGAATAACAAACTGCATAGCAATTGGGGGAGCAACAGTTCCAAAAACGATAATTGAACTTTGCAGGAAAAAAGAAGCAACTTTGTTTATCGATGGGGATAGAGGAGGGGAAATGATAGCAAAAGAACTAACGCAAGTTGCAGAAATAGATTATATTGCAAGAGCACCACCAGGAAAAGAAGTTGAAGAACTAACAAAAAAAGAAATAGTAAAAGCTCTAAGAAACAAAGTTCCGGTTGTTGAAAGTAAAGCGGGGGAAAGAGAAGAAGAAATAGAAAAGGAAGTTGAAGAAGATCAAGAAATCCAAGAAGAAGGAATAAAAAGGATAGAGGAGTTTTCAACAGAAGAAGTAAAATCACAAGAAACAAAGAAAGAAATTAAAGAAGAACCCGTTTTGTATGGGATGACTGCTCAAACCTTTATTGATGCTTTAGAGGAGCTAAAGAATACATTAAGAGCTAGGTTTTATGATGCAAATGGAAATCTGCTTAAGGAAATGCCAATAAGAGAGCTTTTAGCTTCTTTGAATGAAGCTCAAAAAGCGCCATACGCAATTGTTTTAGATGGAGTAATAACTCAAAGATTAATAGAGGAAGCTTCAAAGAGAGGAGTAAAAGCATTATATGGTCAAAGAAAAGGAAATATTTTCAGAATTCCACAAAACATAATAGTTTATACAAAAGAAGAAAAACCCTAATTCACAAATTTTTAGAAACTACCAGTTTTTCTACCTTTTTGTTCAAAATTATAATCCACCGTAAAGTTAATTTTTTGAAGTTTAAGCCTTAGAAGATAAAAATGGACAATTTCCAAAAGAGAAAGAAAGATTTATAATATTTTATTTTCAAATAAAATCATGCAAGACCTCGAAAGGAATTTGAGATGGTATATGGCGGTTTTCGTAGTCTACGAATTGCTAGCTTTCATTGCAGGAGTTGCGGCCGTGCCATTTGAATTACAGCAATTTGCAAATAACATGTTAGTTGGTAACTACCTTGTTGCGGTAACACTTTTGCTAGCAATGGTTCTTGGATTTGAAGTAACAAGGGAAACAAGACAAAGATTACCAGCACTAGTAACTTCACTTAAATTTGGAGTCTTTGCTGGACTAGTAAATGCATTAGTTGTTGTAGCTGTAGCAGCATTCCTACCAATCCAAACATCATTAGCTTCATTAATTGCTCAAGAAGTCATTGCATTACTAACATTCTCTCTAATTGGTTCACTAATAGGAAGCTTTCTTGCACTCGCTTTAGCAAGTAGAGAAGAAACAAGAGCAAGAAGGAGGTAATTTAACTTCTTTTTTTACTTTTTTCTTTTTTCTTTAGCTTTTTATTTAAGTATTTTCAAATATATAAATGGAAATTTTAATCAAAGGAAAAGATATTTTGCTAGATAACAAAAAACTTAAACCTTGCGAGGCTTTATTCTTAATCGAGTTTTCAAATGCAAAATGCATAAAAGGTAAAAAGGAATTAACCGTTACAGAGTTTATAAAACAACAAAGAATAAATCTTAAAGAATATTTCTTTTATAGAGACTTAAGGCTTAGAGGCTTTAATGTTTATTTTGAAAATTTTGAAAAACAAAAAAGTAAGATAAAGAGAATAAGCTTCAAGCAAAAAAAGCAAAAAATTGATTTTAAATTTAAAGGGTTTTTTGAAGGATTAACAACGATTGTAGAAGATGAAAAAATTGCAAAAAAGCTTTATGAAAAATATTGGTTTGGGCAATATGCAACCTATAAGCTTCCTAATCTTGGAAAGTTCAATAAGCTTGATATATTTGAAACATGCTTTTTAGTTGAGAAAGGAAATCTTAAGCTTAATATAACAAAAAAAGAACTTTTTGAAATTGCAAAAAAGAGAATACAAAATTTTGAAGAACTTTATCAAGTATTCAAAGATTGGAGAGAACAAGGTTTTGTTGTTAAAACAGGCTTTAAGTTTGGATGCGATTTTAGAATCTATGCAAACGCAAAACCAAACAAAAACATTCATTCAAAATATGTTCTCCATCTTCTTCCAAAAGAAAAGACAAGAGTAAACGAGCTTTCGAGAGCAATAAGAGTTGCTCACTCTGTAAGAAAAAAGTTTATACTTGCTTTACCAAATGCAAAAATAAAAACTACCAAGCTATATATGATAAAAAAAGAAAAAAAGTTTTACTTGGCAACTTATCTATTTGAGGAAGGTTTAATAAATCTTAGTGAGATTCTTTTCTTAATAAAGCAAGCGGAAAAGCTTGGTGTCGAGCCAGTAATTGGAATAGTTGATAGAGAAACTTCTTTAACATATTATATTCTTAGAAGGATAAATCTTGAAAATTCAAAGTTCAAGTATTTTGAAATAGATTGGGTTAGGTTATAGAATTCTTAGAGTTTTTGTTATTTGCTTAAAATCTTCTAACTTTTCAATTTCTTCTTTTTTAAAAAGAGTTTTTGCGAAACCGATCAATTTTTGATTGCAATATAAAGCAATTGTTTCGTTCTTCTCAAAATCTTCACAACTTTTTACCCAATACTTCTTAACCTGTTGCCCACTTTTTATTCTTTGAAGGAATTCTTCTTTTACTTCAATCTTTTTCAAATCAACAATCTCTTCAACTGGATGAAGAATTTTAGAAAGCATCTCTTCTTTTCCTTCATTGAAATAAAAATAGCTTGCATCCTCAATTTCTTGAAGCTTTACAGCCCTTTCTATTGTTGCTTTTCCTTGTTTTATTCTCCTTAGCTCTACAAGATGAGCACCAATTTTTAAATAATCCCCAATATCACTACAAAGTTTTCTTATATAAGTTCCAGATTGACACTCAACATCAAATAGAACCTCCTTTCCATCTTTCTCAATCAAAGAAAGCTTATAAATTTCTCTTTCCCTAGCAACTCTTTTTACAGCACTCCTTCTTGGTGGTATTTGGACGATTTTTCCTGTAAACCTTTCAAAAGCTTCCAATAACTTCTCTTCTTCAACATCTTTATGCAAATGCATTATTGCAATGTACTCTTTTCTTAATTCTAAAAAAGAAAAAACTTTTGTTGCTTTATTCAACGCTACTATAAGCAACCCAGTTACATTTGGATCAAGAGTTCCAAGATGGCCAGCTTTATTTTGCTTAAGCAACCTTTTTACGATCTCAGAAACTTGATGGCTACTTATTCCAGGAGGTTTATCTACAAAAACAACACTTCTTTCAAAATCTAGCATCTACTTCTTTTCTTTTCCTTCTTTCTCTTCCTTCAACTTTATTCCAAGAACTTTGCTTATTGCTTCTTTATCGTTTAAATCAACAATCTCATTAAGTGGCTCAAGATGTTTTTTGTTACATTTTCTTGGCTTTGGTCTTTTTGATGTTATTATCTCAACAAAATTATCATCTATTACTTTCGTTACTATTCCTTTTGCTCCAGCATCTCTCCCATAAAGTTTTATAACAACTCTTCCAGGAACTATCATAAAATCACCTTCTATTTTTCTTTTTTTATACTTTTATTTTTATTTTCTTTTCAACTTTGCTTTGGCAGCAACTTCTATTATCTCTGCTATTTTGTTTTTTGAAAACCTTTCGGTATTTATTATTAAATCAAAGTCTTCATGCTCAAGTATGTTTATTCCATATATTTTTTTGAAATGCTCTATCGTAGCAGAGTCTTTCTTTTCAACATATTCTTTCGCTTTCTTTAAGCTTAGCTTTTCTCTTTCAGCGACTCTTCTTATTCTTTCTTCTTTACTTGCATGAAGCCAAACTTTCAATGAATCTTTTATGAACCAAGGTCCTAGCCATGTTGTTATAATACAATTCTTTTGCTTTCTTGCAAGCTGAATAATTCTTCTATCAAATTCTTTTGCAAGCTTTTCATTGTTTACATTTTTCTGAGTAAACTCTACTATGTTTTTTGTAAGGTCTTTATAAGATGAGGAGATTAAAGGATACTTGAGCTTTTTCGAAAGTATTTCAGCGATCGTTGTTTTTCCACTTCCAGTTAAACCAGAGATACAGATTTTCATTTTTTTATTTTAAAATAGGAAAATAAAAATTTTTAGCGAAATAAAACATAAAACACAAAAGATAAAGTTTATTTAAATATTTTTTAAAATTAAATAATGCAAATTGAAGAGTTTTTTGTAAGGGCTCTTATTTCTCTTGGAATAGGGGCTCTAATAGGCGTGGAGAGAGAATTTTCGAAAAAGCAAACCCTTGTTGGTATAAGAACATTAGCGCTTAGCTCACTTCTTGGAATGCTTTCTTCTTATTTTGAATTTCCTTTTCTAATTCCAATTGGTTTTATTGTCGTAGCAAGTTATGGGTTGCTTTCTTTTGCCAAACAAAAAAGGAAAGTTTTTGGACTAACGACTCTTTTTTCTTTGCTTCTTTCTTATATTTTTGGTATTTTGGTTGGTTTTGGTTATATAATTGAGGCGGTCGGAATAACAATAATAACAACACTTCTTCTTTTCATGAGAGCAGAAACAAGAATTTTTGTAAGAAAACTTAAAAGAGAAGAAATTCTTGAAGCTTTAGAATTTGGAATAATCCTTTTTATTCTTTATCCAATATTGCCAGAATCAGTCTCATTTCTCGGCTTTACACTAAATCTTAAGATGGCTCTTCAAATAATAATTATTATTTCATTGATCTCGCTTCTTACCTTCTTCGTTTTAGTTTTTTATGGAGAATACATGCTTCCTATAGTTGGATTAATTGGTGGAATGATAAATTCTTTTGGAACTATAACAAACTTTGTAGATAAAAAGAAAGTTGAAACTTCATCAATTCTTTTAGCTGAAGCGGGGAAAATGATAAGCGCTATTATTCTAAGCTTTCTTATTATTGGCTTTCATACAAAGCTATTTTTTGGTTGCGTTGTTATGGGTATTGTTTTATTGCTTTTCGCAATCCTCAATCATAAAAAATTACCTTATAAAAAACTAAGACTTCATCAACCGTTTTCGTTAAAAGAAGGAATAAAGATAGGCTTCTATACCTTAGTAGCTTTCTTGTTATCTCAACTTTTTTCAAACTCTCAATACGAGCTTTACTTAACTTCTTTGCTTATAGGAATATTTTCAACAAATGCAATAATCGCAACTTCCGCTTTGGGATTGAGCAATAAATCTATAACCGTTCCAGAAGCTTCTACTATGATATTCCTTAGTCTTCTCTCGGGGCTTGTGGTAGATGCTCTTCTGACAAGAAAAACAAAAGTATTTAAAAAAGTTTCAACGTTTACTCTTCTTGCAATACTCTTTGGAATACTAGCTTTTTTGCTAATTGGTGCTTAGCTTGTATGTGACAACTTCAAAAATAGAAAAAAAGAAAAGAAAAGAGCTTGAAGAATTCTTAAGAAATATTGCTAAGAAGAAAAAATGGATTTTTGAAAGACGCGGGAATAAGAGCATAAAGGATGTCTGTGAAAGGGCATTTAAACTTGGTGAGAGAAGAATTCTAATCTTTTCTAAGGAAAATGGAAAAATAGTTTTTAGAGAAATTGAACTTAAGCCCTATTCTTATAAATGGAAAACGAAAAAACCAAAGCTAATGAGCGAATATTTGTAGAATGTAGCTTCTGTATTTCCCTTCAACATCATCAAGCTTTAGTTCTCCTCTTTCTATTCTACTTGCTAACTGAAGAACTTTGCTTGTGCATTCCGCGCAAAGAACGTTGTTGAATGGTCTTTTTTTGTTTTTGCTTAAAACAATTTCCTTTTTGCAAATAGCACATCTTGCAACTTCCTTTTTCCTTTTTTCAATCCTTATTATCTTTCTTCCTTTTGGTGATTTTCTTTGAATTATCTTCTTGCTTCTACTCTTTTTCATTTTTTTCACCGAATTTTATTTCACTTAAAATATTTAAAATTATTCCAAATATAATGCTAGCTAAAACAAAATCAAATTGAAGCTCTTTTGGAATAATGAAATAAATAAAAAAGAAAATTGGCATTATGACAAAAGCTGGTCTCATTTGAATAAGCAAAGATTTGTTGAAAAGCTGAATTAGCTCAAGCTTTTCTTTTTCTGTTAGCTCTTTTCCATTAAGCTCTTTTATTCTTTTTTGTATTTCGCTTAGCTTTTCCTTTTTTGTTAGTTTTCTTGTAATGGCTAGGGAAATTATAGAATATACAAGCCCAATTAAGATCGCTACAATTTGCATTTTTTCACTAGAATAGATAGAGCGCAATAAACCTTATTATTTTCTTTAGAATTCTATAAGGAAGCCAGGTATTCCTTTTCACATCTTTTATCATGTCATTATAAAGTACTCTTTCCTCAGGAGTAAGAACCCCCTCCTTTTCAATTTCTGTTTTCTTTCCATCAACTATTTGGACTTCTCTCTTTGAGATTATCTCTTTTCTTACATGCATATACCATTCATCAAGACTGGATTTTGTTTTCTTTATTGCTTTCAAAAAATCACTCATATTTATTTCTCTACCTTTTCCTTTTATGTATTCTTCAACCAAAGGAATTAAACCAGCTTCGTAGCAAATTTGCTTAATGTCAACGCTTGCATAACCCATCGTTGCTCTAGCCAATCTTCCAAAATCTATAGCTCCAAAACCCCTTCTTTTTATAGGCATATCCTTAGTATAGTACTTAAAAAGTGCAACTCTTGTAGCATAATCTGGTGGGGGTATATAAATTGCTTTGCTAAACCTTCCACTCCTCTTCAAAGCCGGGTCCATATCCCAGGGAGCGTTTGTTGCACCAATAACAAAAATGTTTGCTAAGCTAGATTCTATTCCATCCATTTCAATTAAGAATTGGTTTACTGCCATTCTTTGATATTGTTGAACGTCTCTTTCCCCTCTTTTAACTCCAAGAGCTTCAACCTCATCAAAGAATATTATAGCGGGAGCATGCTTTCTTGCTTCTTCAAATATTGCATGCATATTCTTTTCGGTGTTACCAGCATACATATCAACGATTTCATTTATTCTAGCGATTATTATGTTTGCTCCAGCTTCTCCCCCAACAGCATCTGTTATATAAGTTTTTCCACATCCTGGAGGTCCATAAAGAAGGATTCCTATTCCAGCTTTTCCAACATATTTTTTGAAAAGGTCCGGCCTTTTAAAAGCAAGAACTATGTTTTTGAATAACTCTTCTTTTTGTTTCTTTAATCCAACAACATCTTTAAAAGTTCTTTTTGGCTTATAATAGCTAACTTTCTTTATTTGTCCTTCTTCAATAACAGTTTTTTCAACGGCTTCTTCTCTTTTGGCGTCCTCAGAGATTCTTTCTAATCTCCTTTTAGCTTCATAATAATTTGGGTTAAGCTCAAGAGCCCTTTCATAATATTTCTTAGCGTTTGTTAAATCGTTTTTGTATTCATAAGCTAGTCCAATTACATAATATACCTCTGGATTGTTTGGTTCATACTTAAGAACGGTTTGAAAATCTTTTATCGCACTATCAAAATCTTCAATCGTTGCATATGTAATTCCCCTATTGTAATAAGCATCATTATAATCCTTATCTATAGAAATAGCTTTTGTATACTCCTCGATAGCTTCTTTGTATTTTTCTTGTTTAAACAATTCATTTCCTTTCAGGTAGTATACTCTAGCCCTTTCCCTTACACTTGCTGCTTCTTCTGCTGCTTTTGGCATATAATAATTTATTTAAATCTTTATTTAAAAATTCTTTTTACTATGCTTAGGGAATTTCTGTCCTCTTTTGGTTACATAGGGGTTTTTGTACTAGTATTTTTGCTAAATCTCGCTCCGGCTTTTGCACCACCCACTTGGGTTGTACTTCTTTTATTCTATTTGCTTAACCCAAGCTTTGATATAATTCTGCTAACCATTTTTGGAGCGATTGCTTCAACAACAGGCAGATTCTTTTTATTCCAACTTTCAAAAAAAGGAAAAATTCTACTTAACAAAAAAGAAAAGGAGGAGATGAAAATTCTCAATAAAAAACTTAAAGGAATTAAAAACTTTGGTTTTATCTCTTCTTTAATCGTTGGATTAACACCAATCCCAAGCAACGCTTATTTTATAATGCTTGGGCTTGTTGAGTATTCAACTCTTGGAGTTTTCTTAGGCTTCTTTATTGGAAGGTTAGTTACTTACTTTTTGCCCTTACTTTCGGTAAAAACAACAATCTTTCTTATAAGAAGAATATTTTTTGAAGAGTGGATGTTTCATCTATTCTTAGATATTATTGGGATTATTTCAATCTTCATTTTTCTCTTAGTAGATTGGAAAAAAATTTTAAAGCAGAAAACAAAATAAAAATATATTGGGCCCGTAGCTCAACGGTTAGAGCGGCGGTCTTATATGACACGCTCTAAGTAAGCCGTAGGTTGAGAGTTCGAATCTCTCCGGGCCCATTTGAAAATAAATTTATTTACCTATTTTTCTAAATTTTTAAATGGAGAAAGAAGGAGTAGCAATTCTTAGTGCTTTACTTAATTTTATAATTGCTGTAGCAAAGATATTTGTTGGATTAATTTTGAATAGTAAAACAATTCTTGCAGATGGTATTCATTCTTTTACAGATGTTTTTTCTTCTTTTAGTGCATTTCTTGGAATAAAAATCGCTTCCAAAAAAGCTGATGAAAAGCACCCTTATGGTTATTATTCAGCTGAAGCAATAGTTAGCGGAATTATTGTTTTACTTATTTTATTCTCAACTTTGGCAATAATCTCTGAAGGAATAAATGGTTTGCTTAAGAATGAAAAAGTAACAATCGAATTATATGGTTTTATTATTGTTTTTATTTCAATGATTGCAACTGGTTTTCTAACAATGCTCAAATACTCTGTTGGGAAAAAAGAAAAAAGTTTAGCTTTGATATGCGATGCAGAACATTCAAAAATAGATTTCTTCTCTTCTATTGGTGTTTTCCTTTCACTTTTTCTTATAAATCTTATTCCTGCTGTAGATAGTTTAGTAGCGATTATAATCGGTATCATCATTCTATTTGAGGATTACTCTCTTGGTAAAGAAGTTGTAGATAACTTGCTTGGTGCAGCTGATAAGGAAGCAGAAGAAAAGATAAAAGAATATTGTAAGAATCAAAAAATTGAACTAGAAAGCATAAAAACAAGGAAAAGCGGCTCAGTCACCTTCGCAGAAGTTAGAATAAAACTTCCAAGAAATCTTTCTATAGAAAATGCTGAGAAAATAACAAATAGAATGCGTGATGACCTCATAAACCAAATTAAAAATCTTAAGTCAATAGTGATAGAAGTAACATCGCATGAAATTACAAAAGGAATTATAGACCAAGGGTTTGGTAGGCGGTTTAGATGGAGAGGAGCAATAGGCGAAGGAATTGAATATCCTGAAAAAGAAGGTTACAGAATTGTTATACCTCTCAAAGATGGGGAAATTTATTATGATTTTGGTGCCCCAGAATATTTAGTAATAGACAAAAATGAAAAGGGAGAAGTAATAAGAAAAGAAGTAATAAAGAACCCATATTTTGGATTAGAAGAGAGAGCAAGAGGAATGAGGATAGTAAAAGCATTAATGCCAAATGAAGTTATAACAAAAAAGATAGGTGAAGGAGCAAAACAAAGGCTAAAAGAGATGGGAATAAAGCTTACGATAGTTAAGGAAGACTTCGATATAAACAAGATATAAAATAACAAAAAAGAGTTGAAAAGTTTTTTGCTTTATTTAACTTTTCAATTTTACTTCTTTTCTAAACCTTGTTTTGTTACAGAATGGTCTATAAGTGCACAATGATTTTAGCTTTCCGAAATAAATTTTGGTCTTCCAAAAATATTGGCTTTTCAAACAAAATATAAAAATAATAAAAGAAAAAAGATTTAGATAAGATGCTTTTGTTCGCATTTGCGGTTGTTGTATTTCCTATTTCACCGACTTCTATTGAAAACTTTTTAGTTATTGAAGGGATTAAAAATTATTCTGTAATACCAAATATTTGGTACAACTCAAGCTTCTTAGTAAGCTTAAGAATTATTAATACTTCTTTAGCCCAACCTTTGAATGTAAATGTTTCTTTTTCTGCTGAGCAAAAAGATGCGAAAGTTGTTTTTCCAAAAGGTAATTGGGTTATTCTTTCTTGCTTCCCAGCAAATAATTCTTGTATCTCCCAAAAGAAAGAAGTAAGATTTATGTTTATGAGTAAAAATTCAACTTCCTTTCAACTAAAGTTATATATTACAGCAAAGCTTACAAATCAATCGAGTAGCGGAATCGGAGAAGCCACAACAACCCAAATTCTCTCAACTTTCTCATCGATTTTTGAAGAAATTAAAAATTTTGTTTCAAATGCTCAAAATAAAGGGATTATTCTCTTAATTGGTATTTTTATTCTTGGAGTTCTTTTTGGTTTTCTTCTTTCTAGGAGGAGAAAGAAAATAAAATCAAAACTTTAACTTCATTTGCAAAAGTACTTTTTCACAAGATAGGATAGTTTACAAGGTTAAAGCGTAATAAGTACCGCTCCAGCAACTATCATAAATATGCTTATAATTTTTAATGAGATAATAGAGCTTTTTAACTCTTCTTTCAAAATTTTTGGTCTAAACATACCTAAAAGCAGAGCCATAAATAAAACAACTAATGGTTGAATTTCACTAAGTGCAGATACTAAGGAGACCGGACCAAGGGAGTAAGCGATAACGATTAAATAAACTCCAAACAGGTTTAAAATTTCAGAGAATGAAAGATATACAAAAACATTTGGAGTTTTCTTAATGATCTTATTGAGATGAATAAATTGAAAAAATAGAATGGGAGTAAGTAAAATACTACCCAATCTAACTAAAACAAATGCGGAAGGATAATCTATTTGGTTCAAAATGATTTTTTGCATTACACAATATACCGCTCCTAAAGCACTAGCGAAGGTCATAAAAAATAAAGCCCTGCTTATTTTGATTTTTGTTGTTTTTCTAGTAGAAATAAGAAACGAACCAAGCAATACTAAAAATATTCCAAGATATTTTTCAGAAGAGAACACTTCCCCGAGAAAAACCATAGAAAAAATAAGAGTGAATATTAAATTAAGTGAAAAAAGCGATGAAACTCTAGAGACTTCTTCAAAAGATAAAGATTTCATATAAAAAAATAGCATAAGAAAATATAAAATTCCAGCGAGTAGAGAAAGTATCAAAACATCGGATGGCGGTATTGTAATTCCATGGAAAAAGAAAATTAGCAAAGCAAAAATCAAACTGTAAAAAGGATATAAAGCCAGCATCACCAAAGGTTTTTTGACATATTTGCTTATAGTATATTTATCTACTATACTAGCTAAAGACCATAGAAATACCGCTAACAAAGTAAAAGTTACCCAACTCATTATCGAATTTCTAAAAATATTTTTATAATTGTTGCTTAAAAGGAAACAAATAAAAAAGCTTTTTAATAAAAAGAATTATGGAGCCAAAAGAAGTAGCCCAACGTTATATAAAGTTTCAACATGAAATTGCAAAGGTTATTGCTGGAAAAGAAAAAGAAATTGAGCTTATTTTTATTGGCTTGATAGCAAACGGTCATATACTCCTGGAAGGAATGCCAGGACTTGCAAAAACTACAATGGCAAAGACAATTGCTCAATTAATAAATTGTAGCTTTGGGAGAATACAGGGGACACCAGACCTCCAACCAAGAGACATTCTTGGTTTTGAATTTTATGATCAAAATGGTAGATTAATCCTTTGGAAAGGACCAATATTCAATAACATTGTTTTAATAGATGAGCTAAATAGAGCACCACCAAAAACACAAACTTCTTTACTTGAAAGCATGGAAGAAAGGCAAGTAACTTTTAGTAGCGGAACAGTTCCTTTACCAAAACCTTTTATAGTTTTGGCAACACAAAACCCATTAAGAATAGAAGGTACAAACCCAATACCATTGGTACAAGCGGATAGATTTCTTTTCAAAGTTGATGTTACTTATCCAACAAAAGAAGAAGAGGTTGAGATGTTAAAGCTAAAAGATATGCCACAACCAAAACTTGAAAAAGTTTTCGAAAAAGAAGAAATCCTTGAGCTTTCACAACTCGCAAAAAACGTAAAAATAGATGAAGACATAATGCGCTACATTGTTGAGATTGTTTCAAGAACAAGAAGGCACCAGCATTTGATAATGGGTGCAAGTCCAAGGGCTTCGATTGCTTTTATGCTTGGAGCGAAAGCAAGAGCATTGCTTAAGGGAAGAGAAAAAGTAGAAGTTGAGGATGTAAAGTTTATTGCTCACGCTGTTCTTGAGCACAGAATCGCTGTTAGACCCGGTGCAGGAATAGGTGCTTCTTCAGTAGTTGATGAGCTTCTTGCTCAGGTAAAATTTTAAGCTCAAATTTTGAAAAAAAATTATGCAGCTAAGGGATGGAGAAGAAGTAACAACAATAGCAAAAGTTGAAAGAGTATTTAACCCTTTAGAAAAAGAAAAAGATAATAAAAAAATTAGAGTTAGAAGTGTGATTTTAAACATAGACAACCAACTTATAAGATTAGTTACCTGGCACAAGCTCTGCGATTATATTGATTTAGCTGGAATAGAGCATGGTGATGAAATAAGAATTAGTAGAGGAATTGTGAAGAACAATGAGATTCATACAAAAGGTTACACTGTAATTACGATTGTAAAAAAGGCTTCAACAGCAATAAAAGACTTTTCAAGCTTAAAAGAAAACGAAGTTGTAGATGTTGCAGGAAGAATTGTTGAGCTTAACCCGTTAAAGTTTTTTGAAAAAGATGGAAAGCAAAGGAGAATGATTTCAGGAAAGCTTTTTGATGGGAAGATTTCTTTGAGAGTTGTTGCTTGGGATAGGAGTGCTGAAATCTTAAACCTTATTCCTCTTTCAACTATAATAAAAATAGAATATGCAAAAATTAAAAAAAGAAACGATGCTCTTGAAATACATGCCAACGATAAATCAAGACTCTTAGCTCTTAGGAAGCTTTAATCTTTCATTTATTGGTTTTGATTTGCTTGTTTTCTCTGAAGAAAATCTTCTTGCGATTAAAGTTTCGTATTCTTCTTCTCTTTCGTCTTCTACTTTTTCAAGAATTTTTGAGATTTTTTGTTTTAGATCTTTTTCAACCTCGGGCGAAAAAACAAAAAGAGCATTTCCATTTTCATCAAAGGTAGCAACAAAAATCTTTTTATTTAAAAGAAGATTGTATTGAAGAAGAGAAGATTCTTCTTGTTTTAATTTTTTAACTTTTGCTCTCAAAATCTTTACCTTCATTATTCTCACCAATACCTTTTTATGTTGAAATAAGTTTTCTTATAAGCTTCACCACTTTCAAGCTTTTCTGTGTTTCTATGATACTTATCCTTATCATAGCTCCATCCGGGGTTAAGCTTTTTCCATTCTTCTGGAGAATAGCTATAAGCTTCTTGAACTTTGTCTCTATAAATCTCTGGAAAAACATTAAATGTGCAGAAAGGAACTTCACTTCCGTCTGGTTGAACATAATGGATTACGCACCTCTTTACTCTTTCAATATCATAGTTATATTCATCCATGAAATGCATCATTCCTAGGAAAAGTGTTTTTACATGGAAAGCACCAAGAGCCGAGTAGCTATGCCTTACTAAAATGTTTGCAAGAAGTTTTTCAAAGTTTATACTCTTAGGAGCTTTTTCTTTGTCGATGTATTTTCTAACTTCGAGAGCAGCTTTTGCGGCTATTAATTTTCTTTCCCAAGAAGGCTTTCCAAACATTTCATCAGCAGAAGAATCCAAAAGCTTTACTAGCCCTTCTACATCTATAAATCTAGTTATAGGAATTACTTTGTCTTCATCAAGAAAAACATAAGTTGCCATTCCACATGCAGGATGTGCAGAAAATTCAAAAGTTGGTTTGTTTGTTAATGCTTCAACAAACTTGCTTACTGCTCCAACAAAAGGAATTGCATACCAATCTTCTTTGCTTATCGCTCCATTTGTTTGATCTTCAATTTTCTTTATTGCTCCCGGTATTGTTATTCTGAACTTTTCTCTTTGCTCTCTCGGCATTCTTCCAACAAGAGAAACTGGCTGAAAGTTTACAGCTCTAACAATATCAACATTGTTTAAAGCGAAGTTTATTATATTTCCAAGTTCGTGATCGTTCCAAGTATTTATAACAGTTGGTACAAGAACGATTCCAAGCTTAGCATATCTTGCGCTTTCAAGAATGTAAGGAACCTCCCAATGATTCTTTGTATTTATGTTTTTATCAACCCCATCAAAACTCATATAAAGGACATTAACACCAGCATCCTTTAGCTTTTTTGTATACTCCTTATCCATTAAATTTATTCCAGTTGTATTTAGTTGAATATGAGTAAATCCGAGTTTTTTTGTTAGTTGTATTATCTCAACAAGATCCTTTCTTAAAGTTGGTTCTCCGCCAGTATATTGAATCGCATTTGGAGCTACCGGCTTTAAGCTTCTAAGCATCCTTAACATTTTTTCTATTTGTTCAATGCTTGGTTCATAGATTGGTTCTCCTTCTTTTGCATAAAAGAAGCAATACCAGCAGCTTAAATGGCAACGGTTAGTAAGTACCATATTTACAAGCAAAGGATGACTCATGTGAAGTCTGCAAAGACCACAATCAAAAGGACAATTTACTCCAGAAAGCTCAGGAAGCTGAGGATTCTCTACTCCAGGACCATCAAAAGCATACTTCATCATCTTTTTATAAAGTTCATAGTCTTCCCAGTATTTATCAATAAATTCCCCATGCTCAGGGCAGGTTTTTCTTATTTTTACTTCTCCATTTTCTTCAAAGATTTCAGCATCTATTACTCTTTTGCATACTGGACAAACTGATTTAGTCTTTGATAATATTTGCATGAAAAAGATTTCTTTTTTAAAAAATAAATAACTTTTCTTTTATTTTTATCTGAAGTAAGTTAGGTTCTCTTTTCCCTTTGGTTGTTGCATTTTTTTGAGCTCTTCTTCGATTTCTCTCATTGCTTTTTCAGTAAACCTTACCTTTTCTTCTAATTCAGAATAATCTATTTTCATCCCAAACTTCTTAGCAATTACTTCTAAAACTGCTTTTGCAGCGTTTGCATCTACATAGGCACCATGAGTTTCGCCCATTAAGCAAATTGCAGGTATCCCATAGAACCGACCCATCGCTACGAATAAGCCAGCAGCACCTATTATGCTTCCTTTTGCTTCACCAAAAACAACCCCAAATTTCTCATATTCTTTTATTTCTTGCTTGCTATTCGCGGCACCAAGAACTCTTGGCTTTTGAATGAATTGGTTTGTTCCATAACCACCGATTGTTATAATTTCCTTAGGTTTAAGAGGAGATAAATACTCTAGAATTTCCTTACAAACAGAATACTGCCAATCCTGCTCAAAAGGTTGAATATCACCAACAAGAAAAATAAATTCTTGAGAAGAAATTCTTGCATGATAAAAGCGATAGCTTAACATTCTAACCTTTCCATCCTTTCTCATTATTACCTGTGGTGGAAATGCGGGAGAATAGAATACTGCAAACCTCTTTGCTTTTAATTGTTTTATTAGATAATCAGCAACTATTTTTCCAACAAGTCCGATTCCAGGTAATCCTACTATGACAATAGGATTTTTCTTAACCTTTTCATTTTCTTTTTCCAATATAAAGCTTCTATTTATCTTTAAATTTATCAACTCTCTCTTTTTCATAATCTTCTTTTCTTTTTCCAGCTTATTAATAATTTATCATAAAAAGTTATTGAAATTTCGCAATACCCTTCTTAACAAGAAGTTCAGCAAGCTCCTCTTCGACTTCTAAACTTTCACCTTTTTTGCAGGGACCAAATTCTTTTTCACCTATAACTATTTTCGGAATATCTTTAAGAATTTCTATCTTTTTTGTTTTTTCCTTCTCCTCAAAAATCAAAGAAATTTGTTTATTATACTCCTCCAACTCTTTTGTTATATTTTTATATAGCTCCTTTTCCTTCTCAGTAAGGTTTTCAGGAGTTTTATTCAAGCTTAAATAAATAAATATTTTGCTTTTTCTAAGTTGAATTATCTCGTTTGCTAATTTTTTTGTATTCTCAAGCTCTTTTCCTGTTAAGCTTTTTAAAAGTTCCTTCAGTTGAGGAAAAAAATCCTGTGGCAATGGCTGTAGCTCATTGTTCATCTTTTCTTGTGCTCTTATCTTTAGAAGTTCCTGGTAACTTAACATAAAAAGTAATTGCTTTTTAAAAATAAAATTGTTGCTATATATTTTTAATTTGAAAAAGAGAAAGAAAAAAATGGAAGATGAAGAAATTCAGCAATACATAGTAGTTAGAAGAGATTTAAAGCTTGGAAAAGGAAAGCTCGCTGCTCAAGTCGCTCATGCTTCTCTTCAAAGTTTCTTAGAAGCTGAGAAAATAAACAAGGAAATAACACAAAAATGGCTAAACTCCGGAGCAAAGAAAATAGTTGTAAAGGTTGAAAATGAAGAAGAACTTAAAAGGCTTTTTGCAGCTTTTAAGTTTAAAAACATTCCTTGCGCTTTAATAGAAGATGCTGGTTTAACACAAATTCCAAGAGGAACAATAACGGCTCTAGGTATTGGTCCTTGGTATAAAAAGGACCTTGATATCTTAAAGAGTCTCAAGCTTTTATAATTCAAAATTCTTAAAACATTGCAAGAAATAGTGAAATAGGAAGCAAATTCTTTTCTTTGTCAAGCTTATCTTTTGTTAAACAAAAAATATTTTTTAATTTCCCAATTTTTATTTTTGAGTAATCTTCAACTTTTTCACCCCATTTAATTTCAAAACCAATTAATTCTTTTTCTTTAATAACAACATCTATTTCTCTCCTATTCCTCCAATAAAAAACATCGAACCTTCTTGCAAAATGAGAAGCAACAACATTCTCTACTATTACACTTTCATTCGGAAGTTTTGTTAGACAAATATCGCTGAATAAATAAAAGAAGAAAGGATCAACAAAACAAACCTTTCTATTTTTCTTGAAGCTTTTTATTTCTTTTTCTAAATCAAGATAATAAATTATCTTTACTACAAATAGATTTTCCATTATGCTAAGATATTCAAAAACTGTTTTATGTGTTGCTATTTCAAACTCTTTTGCTATACTATTTAAGCTAATTGCAGAAGGTGTTTTTTCAACAATCGCCTTTGCAACTCTTTTAAAAGTTTCTTCACTTCTTTCTATCTTTGCTAAATCGCTTTTCAACCAACTCCAATAAGTGTCTTTAACTTCTTCACTTATTCCTTCACTTTTTACTGCAAGAGGAAATCCCCCGATCTTTAAATATTTTTCAAAAAGTTTTTCAATTTTATCAAAAAACGGTAAAGCTAAGTAAGCTTTTTTGAAAATTTCTTCTTTTTCAATTCTTTCAATTTTTGGAATTTTTTCATAAAGCTCAGGTGAGAAAACTTTTATGAATTCTCTGAATGATAAAGGTAGCATAACAATATCTTTTCCATAACCTCTTCTACCAGGAAAAAGCTCAACCTCCTTTTTCAAATACATGCTTAAAGATCCTGTAAGCACTAAAACATCATTCTTAAGCTCACCAGTATCGATATAATACTTAATCGTTCTAAACCACTCTTTCGGAAACGTTACTTCATCAAGAAGAATAAAGGAGTTTGAAATGTTTTTCGCTTTTCTAAATTCGAAATAAGTTTTTAAAACTTCATCAAGCTCTTTGTAGTCAGCAAGCCTATCACACCTAAAATAAAAAATTTTTTCTTTTTCTACTTCTTCGAGAAGTTTTTTTATTAAAAGCTTTAAAAGGGTTGTTTTTCCAACTTGTCTAGGACCAAAAACAAAGTTAAGAGAAAATGGTTTTAGGCTAACCTTATTTATATAAGAAGGGACCCACCTAATTTTTCCTTCTTTCCACTTTTTTATATCTTCGTCGTTTTCTATTTCGCTTTTTTCTTTCCACCAAGGATTTTGTTTAGCCAATATTTCTATTTCCATATTGATATTTAGAATATCAATTATTTAAATATTTTTTGATATTATAAATATCAAGTTAATGGCTTACTAAAGTGAATACAAAAATTTTTAAGCAAAAGAAAAGAATGCTTTGTGTGATAGGATGGAAAAAATAAAAAAGAGAGGATTTATTGAATATAAAAGGATTTCCATAGAAAAAAAACAAGACGAGGGTGATGGGCGATACCCACCAGTAAAAGAAGCAGCAAAATCTCTTGTTGGAGAAGCCATAGAAAAGGCAAATCTAAATGAAGCAAGGGAAATTCTAAACTCCATTAGAGTTGAGTTTGGTGACAAATTTGGAGATGACGTAGCAAGAGAGCTCGCATGGAGATATATAGAAAAAAGGGAATTTGGACTCGCATTAAGAGCAGCAGACCTCATTAGAGATGAGAAAACGCAGCAAGAATTACTAAAAGAAATTGAGAATAAAATTAAGTAAAATTAACCATTTTTAATTTTGTTAGGATACTATTTGTTCGGCAGCTATGCTTGTAGAAGGTTCTGGATAAGAATATTTTGAGATGAAAACAAAGTCAACATAATAAGTTGATGCTGAGCCAGCACCACTCCATTCCCAATCTGTTAATGCAATGTATGGTTGAGAAGAAAAGCTAGTATCGACCGCCGAACAAGTTGTGAAAAGTGTTCCATCTTGATAAGAATAGCCTTTCAAAGAAGAGCCATTCCAGATTAATTCAAGAGTATAATAGTGATTTTGAGGAGATTCTATAAAACTTTGGCATAAACAGTATTTTGAAGTTCCAAGAAACTTGCATAAATCGTAATGTGTAGCTCCAGATTCCATCATCCAATAATAGCTATTTCCGGGTTCTTTGTATTGTGTATAAGTGCTTCCATCGTATAAATAAAAAGAATACGCTTGGTCTCCGCTATAGTAATAAGCCCTTGACATTACTCTTACGGAATTCGGAATACTAACAGCATGCTTTACGTTGTTTGCACGTTCAGCAGCATAAAGTTTTAGATGGTTCTTTCCATTGAAGCTTATGATTACTGCTTGAGAAGAAGGGTTATAAGGTTCCCAAACCCAACCACCCTGCCCATTTAAGTTCGAGCCAACCGGATAAGAAGTAAAATCCTCAAAAAAATCAAAGGTTGAATAACCATTGCTTTGGCTTGTTGCATTTGGATTTCCATAGTAAACATAAATTGTTTTTGTTGAGCCTGCCGGAATGCTTGGAATCTTTACCCAGATTCTCGTATTTGCTGTATTGCAACCGCTTTCAATCCAATAGCTAAGCAAGGTTTGAGCATCGCTATCAGTAAAGCGAATATCTCCGCAATCGCTTCTCATTTTTCCAGCAGAGATTAAGCTGGCGGTATCAAGTGTAACTAAAACTTGGTAGTTTGAAAGAGTGTTTGAGTTTTTTGTATTGTTAATTATAACAGGTCTTCTATACTTCCAACCACCACTTATTAAACCGCTTATTACTTTTACCTGAGCTCCTATTTCACCAATGCTAACCAGAGTAGCACCAGTAGAAGTAGTAGCGTTTATTAAAATTACGCCATTAAAAACGGAGCTTATTTTTCCTTTATATGGTGCACCATTTTTTGAATAACAAATTATTCCACGAACATCTTTTTGAGATCCGGATGGCAAGGAAACCCAAATGCTTGTCCAGTAACCAGAATTTGAAGGCAAACCTCTTTGATCTAACAGAGATTTGTCTACACAAGCAATTTTATTTATGGTAATGGTCGAGCCACTTCCTTGAGCAATCTTTAAATTAAGTGCACCTTGTGTATCGAGATATTGGTCAGAACAATAAAAAGGTGCGGATAAGCTACACATCTGTGGTTTTAGAGTTTCTGGGTTTAAAATTCCAAGGCTATAAAGAACCCCGAGGGCTAATGCCATAATAAGAATAGCCCAGCCATAAGTCATCAAATATTCCATTGCAGCTTGTAAACTAAGTTTAAAATATTTCATTTTTTCACTCATTTGTTACACGTGCCACTATAGTTCCGGCCTGATAACGCATTATTCCTTCAGAAGTATAGTTTATCGCTAATATTCCACTAAATTGCGATCCAACATTCATTTTAAAAGTTCCCGTAGAAGTTTTACATTGAAAACCAACCGAAAGAGAAGAGTTACTTGGCAGATCAATGTTGAGGTTTGTCCATACATATGGTTTTGGTAAGCCAATATTGGTATCCATACTTTCATTATCTAAGCAAGCGATTCTGTTTATTCTAATTGTTTTGCCAGAATTTTGTTGAATTGTAATTGTAAGATAACCCGTGGAAGTGAAGTTATTTATTGAACAGTTAAATGGAGATGGTAAAACACATTTTCCTACAGAAGGTTGGAGGTTTTTAATAAGCCCAAATCCTATAAATAAAAGGCAAAAACCGATTGCTATAGTAAAAATCAAAATGAAAAGTTGTTTTTTATTCGATGTTTTCATAATTAAATTTCTTCTTTTAAAAATATATAAATTTTTCAAATTGTACACTCTTCAACAGGTTTATCTTCTCTTATTCTAACAAAACTTGGTGCTCTAAGCTTTAGATCTGGAGTAATGCTCATGCACTTTACTTCGCAAACAATCTGGGGTTTAACCCACGTAACATTCTTGCTTTTTAATTCTTCTATTTCTTCACCAAAAGGATTCTGGTTTGTTTTTATTTTTTCTAACACTTGAGTAAGTTTTTCATAACCTTCTTCGCTTAGTCCTGTTCCACATCTTCCAACATAGACAAGCTTATTATCATGATAGCACCCAAGAACTAAAGCACCAAAATATTCCTCTCTCCATCCTTCACCTTTTGTATAACCACAAATTATGCAATCTATTGTTTCAAGAACTTTTATCTTTAACCAATCTTTGCTTCTTTTTCCAATCTGATATGTTGAGTTTATTCTTTTTGCCATTATTCCTTCTAAGCCCCTTCTTTTTGCTTCTTCAAAAAGAGCTTTTCCTTTTTCTACAACATATTCTGAAACAACAATCCCTTCATCTTCTTTTACAATTTCTTTTAAAATTTTTTTCCTTTCAATTAATGGCAAGCTAGTTAAATCTTCCCCATCTTTGTAAAGAACATCAAAAACAATATATGTTGCTGGGTTTATCCTTGAAAGTATCTCAGCTCTTAAGCTAGATGAAACCTGTTCTCTTTCTTGCAATAGATAAAAATCCGGAATGTTGTTCTTAAAAACAACAACTTCTCCATCGATTATTGCTTTGCTACAATTTATATTCTTCCAAAGCTCCTTAAACTCAGGATAACGCTCTTCAAAAAACAGCATTCTTCTGTTAAGCATTCTAATGCTTTTGTTTGTAGCATCAATATAACTTATTGCTCTTGTTCCATCAAACTTTATCTCAAACAAAAAATCCTTATCATCAAAAGGTTTAGCTTTCTCTGCAAGCATTGGCTTTATTTTTTCTTCCCAAAGGTCAACCATAAAGAATCGCTCTCCTATATTTTGAATAAGGGTCGTTTTCTTTATATTTTGGAGGGGCACAAACTTTTGTTTGAGAACCACATTTTTTGCAAACTTCTTGCATAGTATAAATTTTGCAATTTTCACAAAACCTTATTCTTTTCATTTTGTTTTTACTTTTTCAATCTCAACCAAATCAACTTGCTTTTTCAACTTTTCAACAATCTTTACTATTTCTTTTTCAACTTTTTGAGGTTCTTTTGTTACTAGGCTTATTTGATAGAGTGGAGCAGAAATATATGTAACCTCAAACCCATTCTTTTTTAAAATGTTAATAGCTTCATTAAGCTTTTCTATTCCTCTTCTTGTATCGAATGTTTGAAGCTTTAGCTTGTAAACTAGCTTGTATTTCTTTTCTTCTATTACATCAGAAGCTCTTTCTTCAATTTCTTTCTTTATTTCTTTTGGTATATCGAGCTCTTCAAACTTTTTCGTTTTATTATAAGCATCATAAAAAAGATCATATAGCGAAGAATAGCTTTCGAGTATTTTTTCTTTCGTTTCTTTTAGCTTCTCTTCGCTTATGTTTAAATGCTTCGCTATTGCTTCTAAGAACTTTTCAGCTCTTTTCTCGGCATTGTATTGCTGAAGCTTTTCTCTTTTTTCTATTTGTGTTACTCTTTTTAAAGTTACATCGACAGATTTCATTTCTTTGTTTACATGATAAACCTTGCAAACAATTCTTTCTCCTTCATGCAAGAATTCATGAATGTTTTTTACCCATCCACTTGCAACTTCTCTTAATGGTAAAAATGCTTGAAGGTTGTTATACTCTAAAAGTTCGCATATTGCACCGTAATCAAAAATCTTTTTTACAACACAAATAACCAATTCTCCTTCTTCAGGAAGCTCTTCGTTCATATTAACTCTTCTTTATCTCAAGCTTTTTCTTTGTTCTTGATGTTACACTTCTTTGAGTTTTTTTGTGGCATACGGTGCATTCTAATATAACAACCTGCCTTTTGCCCTGCTTTTTAACAGGAACCTTTCCTTTTACCTTTCCTACATAACCTTTTATTTTTCTTTCATGTCTTCTATAACCTATTGCTAATGTTCTTTCTGGTTTTTTTACAAAGAGCTTTACGTTATGCAAAGTGTACTTTTTGCAATACTTACAATATGTTCTAATCTGTTTTGGATACTCCATAGGATCACTGATAACTAATTTACGCAAATCAAATTTAAAAAACATTCACAAAAAGAAAGATATTTAAAATAAAAATTCAAATTAGTATTGCAGCGGTGAGAAAATGCAATTATCTGAGTTATATGGGATGGATATCTATACAGATGATGGAAAATATCTTGGACAAGTACATGGAATAATCCTAGACCTAGAAGAAGGAAAGATTTCTAGAATAATGCTTGTCCCAATTGAAAAAATAACTGGACCACAAGCAGAAAGATTGATTAAACAATATAGCATTATGTATGATAAAGTTAGAAGCGTAGAAGATGTTGTTATAGTCTCAAAAGCCGGTGAAGCAAAAGTAGAAAAATGAAAGGAAAATTTATAGTGTTTGAAGGAATCGATGGAAGTGGAAAGACTACACAAGCAAGTCTTCTCTATTCTTATCTTCTTTCAAAAGGAAAAAAAGTAGTCTTAACAAAAGAACCCACACAAGGAATAATAGGTAGCTTAATAAGAGCAGCTTTAAGTGGAGAATGGAAAACAAACAACGCAACTCTTCAACTTCTTTTTTCTGCTGATAGAGCGCACCACATAAAAACAATAAAGCCATTACTAAGAAAAGGCTATATTATTATTAGCGATAGGTATGCTTTTTCTACAATTGCTTATGGAACTGCATCAGGTCTAGATTATAAATGGCTTGTTGATATAAATTCAATCTTTCTTTATCCAGACTTAATTTTTATTCTTGATATTTCTCCAGAAACTGGATTAAAAAGGATGAACCTAGCCAAAAAATCCAAAGAGATATTCGAAGAAAAGAAATTCCAAACAAGAGCAAGAGAAGCTTATCTAAAGATCGCTTCAGAGTTTGAGAATGTAAAGGTTATAAACGCAGAAAGAAGTATAGAGGAAGTTAAAAAAGAAATAATAAAGCATACTCTTAAAATTTTGAAATAAATTTATTCTAAAATTATTTTTGCTCTTTTATTATGCTTACCTTTACTTTCATAAGAACTTAAGACAATTTTTCCAATTTCTTTTGTATTTTTAACATGAGTTCCTGCGTCCATTTGTTCGTCTAAACCAACAATTTCTATTACTCTAACCTTTTCAAGTTTTTCAATAAGTTTTCTTCCAGGAACTGTTCTAACAAGATTTGGATTTTTCAACGCTTCTTCTCTAGATAAAACCTTAGCTTTTATCTCAAGAGATTGTTGGGCTATTTCGTTTGATTTATCTATTATTTTTTGAAT
>Ga0080004_1239770_pt1 | contig 24404 bp, 28 predicted proteins | sample WasSprMetagenome_FD_69207 | JGI IMG/M metagenome (GOLD analysis project Ga0080004, IMG submission 69207) | Sulfidic aquatic microbial communities from Washburn Spring, Yellowstone National Park, USA - WS (SPADES assembly) (version 2) | ecosystem: Environmental > Aquatic > Thermal springs > Hot...
ACCGCATCTACATCGAGTTTAACGTGCCTATGTCGGCGGCCACCATATACTCAACCATTTATAGGCTGGAAAGGCAGGGCTGCGTTGAAAGAGTTGAGGGTAAACCTAAATATAGGGTAACGGATGCAGGCTTAGTTTTGCTTGAAAACGCCGAAAAAACCATGAGGGAACTCTTTCCAAAAATAGAAGCTTTCCTCGTCGAGGCTAAAACTTGAAGTTTCCGAAGCAAATCAAGATAACGCGGATTGAAACGCGGTCTGACGATGCTTGGTTTGACTTGAGTTTGCGGCAGCTGAGGAGAGGAGAGGTGAACTTCTATAGGGTTAAAGACTTTCTTACTGGAGAGTGGCTTTTTAAAGTTTGTAGAGACAGGGAGCTTGGAAAGGTTCTGGTTAAGGCTGTCAAGTGTCCTTCGGGTCCACGTTTCGCCCAGCTTGAGGGAAACAGCATGATTTTCCAGGAAAGCGCGGTTGAAGGCATGCTCTACGATGTTCTCTCTCTTGTGCAGGCTGATGAAAATGACAAGCTGAGCAGAAAAGTCGCCTCAAGCGTTGAGGAAATTCCAACAGTCATTAGAGACAACTTCGCGGTAAAAACCTATGAGGAAGCAACCGGAAAAGCAGCGCCTGGAAAACACTTAGTTACCCTCTGCAGACGTGAAGATGAAAGGGCCATGATAACGCTTTTCCTGCTTGAAAGAGCCTGGACGATTTCGCCAATCACGCCTGAAGAGAAACTCAAAACAATAGAGGAACAGAAAATGCAGACATCAAAGGGGGCTAAAAAAGAAATCGATACTGGACAGGTTTGGATGTGTCCCATCTGCGGCAAACAACACCGCTTAGTACATGTAGAAACGGAAAAAGCCGTTAGACACGCGCTGATCAAAATTTAAAGCCTATACGCTTTTGCGATTTTTCTGTTTATTTCTTTTTTAATTCTAGGGCTAATCTCTCCGATTTCTCCTACGACGAGATCCTTTGATATAGTTGCAACTTTGTCAAGTTTTATAACCGAGCTTGTTTTAAGTCCTGTTGTTTTGAAGTCTGGGTGGGATTCTTTAACTAAAATGTCTGTTGGTGCGGGTTTTTGTGGAATTTTGGAGGATATGAATGCAACAACAACGTCTCTTTCCCCTTCAAATATGATAAGAGCTGGTCTTAACTTTGTGGCGGTCAGGTTTGTAAATGGAAAAGGTATGAGAACTATTTTACCTTTCAATGGTATCTGACCTTGACGTCTTTGACGGAGTAAATGTCGGGTTCTTTCTCGAGGAAGTCTTTTAGAGATTTCTCCGCTAGCATCATTATTGTTAGGGTTTCCCTATTTTCGATTAACGCATCGATTTTCTTGTTTAGTGTTGAAAGTAAGTCTTTTATCTCTTTTATGTCAACTTCGATTGTCATGGGTCCTCAAAAATTACATACATTTTTTGCTATTTAAAGCTTGGTTAGGACTTCTTCTGGTGTGAACTCTTGTCGTGACCTTACTGAGGCTTCTTCCACGTAGAGTTGAACCGCGTATTTCAGGGCTTCCTCGCTTACTGGAATGTAGTCGAAGCTGGATTGGAAATAGTTTAGAAGCGAGGCGGAGCAGGCGAAGCGCATGGCTCTGTCTTCTAAGCGGGCGGAGAAGGTGACGGATTCTCTTGGGATCTGCTCTAGAATGGCGTTGCGGGCTTTCTCGATTATCTCGTAGGCTTTTGGTGTGATGAGCACCGGCTTTTGTGGGAAGCGGGCTTTAACTAGTGGGTGTTGGGTTTCAATGGCGTAGACAAGCGTTAGGTGGTCTCTAATTTTTTTCGCTCCCTTTTCAATGTCGATTTCGCCGAAGGCCAGTTTGATTTGGCTTTGGGCTATTTCGATGAAGCGCTGTTTAGTAAGCCTGTGGAGCCTGCAGAGCATACGGTCCTCTACGGCGACGTAATTTGGGTCTTGAATTGTGACTTCGTAGCCTCTTCCGTAGGTGGCGACGTTGTAGTTGACGCTGAAGAAGCCGCTGAACTTGTAGGGTCCTATGACTTCGCGGTGGAGTTCATACTTGATTAGGCCGCGTTCCATGGCCAGTTTTAGGGGTTCAACCATGCCCTTGTACTTGAACCAGTCGTTAAATTCTGGGACGATGAAGTTGAAGGCGCGGCCAACGTATGCTTGGCCGATCCTTATGAAGCGGGCTGGGGTCATGCCTCCGGCGTAGCGGTTTCGGCCTGGGATGCCGTGGGGTGGAATCTTTGCGTCCTGTTTGCCCAGTATCATGTCTCGTGTGGAGAAGCTTTTGCCGGTCCCAGGCTCGCCGAATAAGGCTAGGTTCCAGCCGGTGCGCATGCCTGTTTTTCCGCGTTCATGGACGATTTCCACATCGGCTAGGCTGTATTGCTGGGTTATGCTTAGGAGGCTGTCAAAGTATAGGACGGGCCCAAACAGTTTCATTAGGTAATCTGCAATGGCGGTTATTGAGAAGGTTTTCCCAAATTTGATTGTTGCGTCAAGGCGGTTCCTTAACAGGTCGCCTAGATACTGGTTGAGCTCGTTTTCCATTTTTTCGATTTCCTGTCTTTCCAAGGCGACGTAATCAACTTCGCCCTCTTCAACTGTAACGGTCTTTTGCGAAGCTGCTTCTTGTGCTCGTTTGGGAGGGGCTATGCCAAGCTCTAACTGAATTAGGGGGGAAGCTTCCTCCAAAATCCTCCATTCTTTGTAGCCGTTCCCACGGTATGAAACAGTGACTATCTTTAACTTTTCAAGGTCAGCTACAATTGGCGCCGGGTCTACGCCATGTTTCAGGTTGGAGGCTATATCCCTCAAGCCACAGCCTTTTCCAGCTTCCAGGAAAGCTTTTAAGACTTCCAAACCGTTTTTTCCATATTTCTTCTCTATTTGGCGAAGGCTGCTTTTGATTGTTTCCCACGAACCCTCGAGGGACAAGGCTCCATTTTCAAACGTGTAGTGTTTACCTCTAAAAACAACCCATCTTCGAGGCTTATGCGTGTCGAAAATCTCCTTAAGCTTGGCATCGCTGATTGTGGAGGCGATTTCAAAGGCAGCCTGCTCCTCGTCGATGCCCCAAGCGTTTTCGAAGCGTTCAAAATATGGAATGCCGAGTTTCCTGCCTATCTCGAAGAGTTGGTGGCGGGGAAAGGCGCGTTTCAGAAGGATCTTTCTCTCAACAACCTTATCTTCAGCGGCCACCTAAACTCCTCCTAAGCATACAATTTGGTGAGGGTGTCCACCTCTTTTTGTCCTATCCAGCCCTCAGCCTTCAACTCTTCTAAGCCTTTAATCAGTGTTTCCCTAAACTTTTGTCCAGCTAGAATGTTGGCTGAAGCTGCCGCTTGGCGTAGGGCTTCGCTGAAGGCTTTATCAGACTTCCTCGTCTTTTTTAAGGCGAAATCCAGCATTCTCTCCAGAGCTTTGGATCTTGGTTGCTGGAAAAGCTTTATTCTCGAGGATAGTGTAAAGCCCATCAGAGTTTTTTTGAAGGCTTTCATGATGCCCTTTGGGCTCTTAACCCTTACTGGCGGGAATATTTGAAGTTGGGTTTCCTTTCCATTTTGGTAGCCTACAAGGTAGAAGGGCAAACATACTAGGGAGGCGTCGTCGGTTCGCCACGGTATTGCCAGCTCTTTCAGTTCTTTTTCCCTCTCCCGTTCTCTGTTTATGAGCTCTTCAATATTGTTTACAATTTTTGCTGTTGCATGCTTAAGCGTTTCCATCTCCCTTTGTTTAGACTCGATGTTTTCGTCGCGTTGGGTTTCAAGGCTGATTATTCGGCTTTTCTCCTTTTCTATTAGCTCCTGATAGCTGCTCCGCAGTTTTTCAATGTCGGCCTCGTTTTGCCTGCGTGCTTCTTCAATGAACTCTGCAAGGTCATTTATCCTCCTCTTCACTTCACGGATTCTGTTTTCGCAAACCCTAATCCTGTGTTCCCAGCGGGCTAAACCTACCTCGTCGTTTCTCCGCCTGCATATGTCGCGTCTTCTAACGAAACTAGCCTTCTGCAACTCTAGCCTTTGCAGTTCACGTTCACGCTTTCCTCTTTCCCTCTCCTTCGCCTTCACTTCATTTTCCACAATTCTGTTCATCTTGGCAATTTCAGCGTCCCTTTCCCTCTCCAGCTGATCCACTTTCCCCTCTATGGTAGGCCTCAGCTTCGCTATTTCCCCATCGTAGACTTCACGTGTAAACTCAATCTCCTTCAAAATCATTTGTTCATGAAGGCTTACAGCCTCATTAAGCAGGCTTCTGACATATTCCAAACTGCTTATCTCCGACTGAACCTGCTTGTGAAGATGCGAAACCTGCTTGGCGCGTTCAACAGCCCCATGCACATCAAGTTTTGGCGGCGTCAAAACCACAGAGAGGCTTTCCCCACACTGGGTGGAGGATGCTTCTCCCACATATTCAAAAACAGCGGACAGCAGCTCCCTGTCCGAAATTAGAGCGTCAACCTTAACCTCAACACTTCCAGCAAAGTCGACGAAAGTTTTCTCATGTTTCTCCAGGGAAGCCCAGAACCGTTTTCTATCGGACACCCCCCGCTCAACATCCTCAATGAAAGAAGCAACGTCAGGCAACGCTGGACATTTGATGACGGCTGAAAAAACATCCAAACCATCTATGACCAAAGAACCATCTTCCCAAGGAACAAACCACAAAGGATAATGCAGTTTAGATACAAACACCGTTTTCCTGTCAGCCTCGAAAAAACCCAATTTCCTGCGCTTCGCCTCAGCCAAAAGCAAGACCGCGGCAACCTCCATGTTCAAAGTGAAAACTTCACCCCTATCTTTAGCTGAAACCGCAAAGGGCAAAACCAAAGTGTTTTTAAGCATAACGCGCCTCCAACCTCTATATCGGAGTTTCAGTTATTAACTTTAATCCGTTGCGCGCATTCATCCCACCCGTTAATGGTGTAGGTTTTCTGACGAAACTTCGATAAAATTAATTATGTGCCATGGGTTAGGTCTTTTCAGGTTAGCGCAGATATCCTGAAAAGGGAAGGCCGTCGTAAATTTAAAGAAAAAGGAAGGTGAGAAAGCGGTGAGGGTGGTGAAGGGTAAGCCTCAACACTTGTTTACGCCTATTAGTGTTCCTTGCTACGATTTCGTTTCTGAGGATGGTGTTAAGGGGAGGGTTACGGTTATTATTGCTCCAATAAGGCTTATGGAGTTAGAGGATGGAAGCCTAGGCGTTGGCTACGCCTGCAGCCGTGGACCCTACTGCAACGACCCCTACTGTAGATACTCAAAAACAGCAAAAGAACAATATGACCAAGTTGAAAGGCTAGGATAATTTTGTCACACAGAGTTACGCGCTCCTATGGAAAACGCCAATGGGAAGCGTTGCAGATGCCAGGCAGCACATCACTCCTGCAAGCCAAATAACGCTCTACTCCAACCTCATAAACTTTCTCCTTGACGCGCGCCCCTCAAACTTAAGGTGGAACTTTAAGCGTTCAAGCGTCAACTTCCTCTAATCTTTCAAGAGCCATTTACGCCGTGATCTTTCCTGTGGTTTTATGGGAACTGGCTGGGCGCTTAGGTAGACTGGGGGCATGGCAAAATTTTAATTTGGAGGCGAGATGAAGTTTGGGTTGACGTTTATCGTGGCTGGTGAAGCGCTTGGGCAAGGCGGAGTACAAGGTTGTGGGCGGCAAGCTTGTGAAGGCTCAGGTGGAGAGGGAGGATGATCGGATATTGAGGGTTAAGATCACCGGGGACTTCTTCATTCACCCTGAGGAGTTTCTTGAAGAGCTTGAGGAGGCTTTGGCTGGAAAGCTGCTTGATGAATCCATCCTGAAGGGTTTCATCAGGTCCTTGGCTGAAAGGAGGGGAGCCGTTTTGTTGGGGGTTTCGCCTGAAGACCTCGCAAAATGCATTGTAATGGCGGGTGAGGGTGATGGTTGAAAGGTGGCGCCTCTTAGACACGGGGCTGAACAGCGCCTACTACAACATGGCTTTGGACGAGGCCATAGCCGTCGCAAGATCCAGGGGAATTGTCCCGAACACTTTAAGGTTTTTCAGGTGGGAGCCCTCGGCGGTTTCAATAGGATACTTTCAAAGCATGAATGAGGAGGTCGACGTTGAAGCCTGCAGGAGATTGGGCATAGACTACGTTAGGAGGAGGACAGGCGGGGGAGCAGTCTACCACGATAGGGATGGAGAATTAACCTACAGCATCGCCGTAGACGAGGATGACCCGCTTGTCTCCAAAGACTTCCAAAAAACATATGAAACGTTTTGCTCAGGTATCGTGCATGGTTTGAGGGTTCTTGGAATCCCGGCGGAGTTCAAACCAATAAACGACATTGTGGTTGGCGGGAAAAAGATTTCGGGGAACGCTGCAACCCGCGCGTTGAAGGTTGTGCATCAGCATGGAACCGTACTCCGCCAAGTCAACCCAAAACTGATGTTCACGGTGCTTAAGGTTCCAAGCGAAAAAATAAGGGATAAAATGGTGAAGTCGGTTGAGGAGAGGGTTACCTCAGTGGAATGGTTCCTGAAAAGGGAAGTGGGCTTCCAAGAGCTTAAGGAAGCCTTGAAAAGGGGTTTTGAGGAAGCCTTCAAAATAGAACTGGTGCCCGGGGAAGTCACAGGCTTCGAGGAGGAGCTGGCCGAAAAATTGAGGGGTGAAAAATACTCCACAGCTGGGTGGAACTTCAGGAGATAGCCAAAGAGACCTCTTGAAACCTGTCCAGTTTAAGCTCCCCCAGCCTGTTTGGAACAACCTTCAGAAAGTGTTTGCCTGAAGGGTGAATGTAGGTTGAGAGTCCAACAGGCTTGCCGTCCAATTTAAAATTTGAGCCGCAGCAAACCGCAACGCACATACCGCTGAAGACAAACCTCACCACCCCAACTTTCACCCCGCACAATCTGACTACACCTCCCTTAGAGGGCTTCCCTGACACGTGCACTCCAAAATACCCGTAATGAGGTATTCCACCGTCCAAAAAGCCGACCTCTCCATCCACATCCACAGGCAGCCCACAGCCTAAACCGTCATTTAAGCTGATTAGGGAGTACTCCGGCTTAGACTCGACGACAACCCCCCTAAGCTCTTCAGGCAAACCATTAACGGTGTCCAGCATAATCAGCCTTTCAAGCGTGAACCCTCCCCTGGCGCGGATGGGGTCTGAAGGGCTTCTAACCTCCACATGGACATGCGGATCCGTCCAAAAGTCGAAGAAACCGGACCTCAAGAGAAAGCCCAAAGGAGCGCCCACCCTCACAACGTCGCCGACCATGACACGCGGTTTCACATGGAGGACTTTAACCCACCTGTCAGGATTTTCAAGGCTGCGTAGCAAAACAACATAGTCAAGCGTTGAAGCTTCAAAACCCCTACCCCATGGACACCTCACGGCCCTAACAGCAACAACCTCGCCTTCAACAGGCGAAGGCGCTTCACAGCCGAAGCTCACACCTGGATAAACGTCGACAGCCGAGCAGCCTCGGTGAGGCGGATAGGGACTGTTAAAAAAGGAGAACCTTCCAACCGCCGGACAGTGAACCCTCACGCCTTCCGAACAAGCAACAGCTTCCACACCCTCACCAAGACAGTTCAACCATTTAAACATTCATTCAGAGCCCGCAGTCAACGTTAAACGATGTAGTCCCTCCTCCGCTTCTTATCAAGCTCTAGGGCCTCTTTCACCATTTTAAGGTCAAACTCTTCAAGCAAATCTGAAGCTTTCCGCCTCTTCCTCCTCAAACGCCGCCCTCCCTGCTAAAGCAAAGGAGAGAGCTCACACCATCCGACTATTCATTTTGAAGCCTGTTTAAAATAAAGGTTATCCTGAACATGCGGCTGTTTGAGACCTTTCTGTGGCATGGCCAATGACCAAACCCAAACGCTCTCGCTGCGAAAAACTTTTTGGTATGTTTTTGTCTACTATATGTTGCTGGGCGGGGTAGAGGCCGTTCGCTCTTTGGGGCTTAGACCCCGTTTTAATAAAGCTGGTCCACTCCAAAGCCCGCCGAGCGTAAATGGGCCAAGAGCCCACGTGGCAAGATGGCGTAAAGCCATCGGGCAAGGAGGACCCCGCCCAGCCAAAAACTTTCATCCTTCTTCAGCGCGCGCAATATCCAAAAAGCCAAGTCTAACATGGCTGAAAGACAAGCACGTTCGAAGTAGATGCCAAGGCTGCTAGGCCGGAGAAAACTAAAACTCACACCTTAAGGGTATCAGTATCTCAGATTTGCTTGATAGCTTGTCTTCGTCCTCCCCATCGATGCGTGTATATCATGTAGCGACAATATTTTAACATGAAATTCTCGCATAATCTCTTTTTGAAATGAAGTGTAGTCCTTATCTTCAGTTACGAGAACTACCCTATGAGTTTCTGCCAATCGTGCTGCCTCCCCAAGGATTGTCATGTCAGCTCGCGAAGGAAGGAGACTTACCCTCCCCTTTTCCTCTCTTAACTGGACAAGTCTCCAGTCTTTCAAGTCTCTAAGTTTAAAATAAAAACCACGGACTTCCCTTACTTTGGGATCTTTAATTTCCAGCAGTCCTTTGCCCAACATGGAGAAAAGCTTGTCTAGGCGCATCCGACAAACATCAAGCATCCTTTCCTTTTCCCAACGTTTCATCTTTAACCCTGTAAGTTTCTGATTGACAGCGTTACGCAACCTTCTTTTCGCCTCTTTTTGCACCGTCGTAGAGGAAACTACTCGGCATAGTTGACGCCGCCGAAAACAGCAGTTAATAAAGTCAACCAGGAATGCCGTCTTACGTCCTGTGACCAGTACGGTTAGAGGACGCATCGAAAACCCTATACAAGCAGTGGTTTCGAGGAAAACCATAGGTTTAGTGCTTAGTTCACCAAATTTCAGATTCATTATTGAACGAGTACAATCCATTCCCGCCAATCCCGCCGTTCTAAACTGATTTAGCGCACTATCCGTCTTTACGCATGCTCCATTAATTTGCGCGCACTTTCACAGCTTAGAGAGGCTGGAAAGTTATACAATAGAGAATAGAGCATCTATAAATCTCCTGGGCGGCTTCTGGAAGACGCCCGACGGTCTCCACCCTTTCGGGCGAACAGGCTACGCAGGGCTTCCTTCCTTATCGTTGCAGGATCGTACTGTTTCAAGAAGTTTTGGATGCGGCGCAGCGCGCCTTTAAAGTCCTTTCTGGGGTAAGCGTAGACGCTTGTAACGTGCCATATGAAGTTAACTACAACGCGGTGCCTCTCAGCGAGGCCCATTATCATGTCCGCAACCGCTCCCCTGTACGCGCCTGCAACGTCGAAGAACTCTTCAACCCTGTCCAGGTCGCCTTGGCCGTCAACCTTGAAAACTGCGCCTCCACCAGTCAAACTCCAGGGAACCTCTATCCTCGCTGAGACGAAGGCGTACGCAGGCTTATCTGGAAAATCGAGGTAAGCCTCAACAATCATGCCTTTTTTCTCAGCGAAGAAGTGCAAACGTTCAAGCTGAAGCTTCTCCTTAACAAGGCACTCCTCCATCCTGAGCATCTCCAGCAGGTCCCTGTTCAAATGCCCCAAAACCACCTCGCCGATGATGCTGAAACCCTCCTCCTTAAACCCCTCCTCAACCCAGTGTTTCCTTTCTATAACGTAAAGCGTTTCACCATACTCCTCCAATCCATCTCCCTTCACCATGTCAGCGTAACCGTTCAAAAACGCTTCAGCCCCTTCAGGATCAACCAGCTTCCTAAAAGAGAAACCTCCAAACAACTCCTCGATTGCCTCTTCGTCCAATTGAAACTCCATAGACCTAACCTGAAATTCAATACGGCATAGAAATATTTAAAAATGCTCTTCCAACCATCACGCGCCGACGACGCTGCAGAGCGAACCGTGTAAGCACGCTTACCCGCCCACACATACTCTACCTTACTAATCCTCTCTTTTTTAAATCCATGTATGAAGTAAGCACGCTTACCTTAAGCTAAAACCCTCACTAAAAACGTGACTACCACTAAACGCCTAAAAGCTTTATAGAATTCACTGCGATTTTCTATACTTACTCTTCGCCTAACTCGCCTAACTCCTCGTACCCTTTCTCGAAGCGTTTTCTACGCCTAACGCTTTAAGCCTTTTCAACTAACGTCTTACCCAAGACGTATATCTTGAACGTTCTCGTGCCTCTGCACTCTACAGCGCCTAAAGCTTCAAGAGCCGCCATAAAGCCGCTGAGCCAGTTGCGAGATATGCCAATTGAACGCTCAAGCTCGCTTAAGCTCGACATCCCGTTCTTCGACAGGTGCCGCCTAACCTCCTCAAGCACGCTCCTCGGGTCATCCGTATCAGCCATACGCCCACCAGTAGCAAAACGCGCCTGAACTTAAAAACGCAAAACGAAAGGCAGAGCAAAATGAAGACGGAAAAGGTAGCAAAAGAAACCCTTTGCTTGCAAGCCTGCAAACAAACAAAGCCACAAATAAACAACAAACAAAACCAACAAACATCAAACAGACATAAAACAAAAAAGCAATAAGCGCTTTACGGTCAACCGACGTGCCTGAGCTCTTGGAGCGCCCCGCCGACGTATGGGCGGGCAGCGGAACAGTGAGGAGAACAATAGGTTCAGTATTGCGCGGCTGCTTCCTTTATGTGTTGTATGCGCTGGAGCTGCTTTTTGATGTCTTCGATTGTCTTCTTGTCGGTGAGCTGGTAGCGTATGCAGCGCTTGCTGATGTGGATCGTGGTTTTTATGCGGCGGTTAATGCTAAGCGATTCGAGGAATGCTCTTTCTCGGTTGTTTTGGGGTTTGATGGGACATGTCCTTGCTAGGCGGTCGGCGAGGTCGGCTGGTATGGCCCAGAACCAGTGGCGTTGGATGTCGCGGAACAGGTTGCATTTGTCGCGGTTCTTGCCTGTGTAGACGGCGACGAGGCCTTTGGCGTTGGCGATTAGCCTGGCGGTTTTGCCGTCTGAAGCGCCGAAGCGGCGGAAGGCTTCAGGCTCTTCACAGTCGAAGCTGAGCAAAACGGCGAAGGCTGAATCGAGCATGTAAAAAGCACCTCCTTAACGTTTAAGTTTCGGGTTTTTCAGAAGTTGCAGTGGGTGTCAAGCGCCTTCTGGCGCGGCTTTCAGCGGCACCTCTCAGCGTCGTTTAAAGCCCCTTCAGGGGCGGCGCGGGCACTTTGAACAGGCGTGGACGCGTCTAAGCGTCCGACGGTAGCGTAAGCCCGCAGGTGTTCGGTTTTAAAGTATGTTCCTTTCAGGCTGGATTCCTCAAAAACAGGAAAAAGCGTTAATAATATTTAAGCGTTTCTAAAAAGACGCAGCTGCGCGTCTAAAAACCGTTTGAAGCCTGATTATTCCCTCTTTAGGGGAAAAAGGCGGTTTAAAGGCTTCTAAGGCTAATGCGCAGATGCAAATTCTTTTCGCCTTAATATCGCGCGCACTAAGTCTTTAGCCATAATCTCCCTCAATGGAAAACGTGGAAAAAGAGAAAATAATTTAAACCCTCTGCCGCGTTATCATAAAGGTTGTGAGGCCTATGAATAAGACTGGATGGATTGGTATTGTCCTAGCGATTTACGGCGTCATAGTGCTTATAGGCGCTGCAGCGGCTTGCCCCGCTAAGCACGCTTCGATATCAATGAGCATCTTCATAATATTGACAGGAGTAGCCTTCGCTTTATTAGGAAAAGACATTGAAAAGCCAAAGGAGGCCAAATAAAGGAGAAATTCTTCATACTCCCTTTTTCTGTTTTAAGTTTAAAACGTAAAGGTTTTACGCCTCAGTTGGCATTCAGAATGTAGCTCTTCGCTTTTCAGACTCAAGCCTTTCAATTTCCTGTCTAAGGATTTCGCTGGCTTTTCTTAAAAATTCGTTATCTTGTATGCGCGCGATTACTGAAGAGTGAGAAAGTTTTTCATGGCTGAACGGAGTCTGATGCCATAATAGATTAGAAGGATGCCGCTTACGACAAGAAGCAACATGCCCGTGATGCTCACATAGTGAGTTGGTGCAGCTGATACGTTGTAAGAGTAGATTAAATTGTAGAGTCCCATGAAGGTTAAAAGGACGCCTGAAACCTCGATTAACCAAAAAATAAATGGGGTTAAAAAAGTTTTCACGTTGGTTCACTCCACTTTCATTTTTTGCACTCTTTCTTTCAAAGCGTCAATGAGTCCGGCGATTCGTAGAATCAGGTAGAAGGCTCCTATGGAAACGACGAACGCGCCGACGTTCACTAGTAACGTTCCAATTTCCGTAATCTCGCTCAAAGCTGAGCCTCCACTATTGTGAAGCGTTTAAAATTTTAAAAAACTTTCGACTTTCAGATTTTGTTTTATTCAAAATACTGTTTAGGCTTCTGAGGGAGAATTAATTTCGGGTTTTGAACTTGGAGTAACGTTTTAGGGTTCGCTGGCGTGTTCTAAGTGACGAGCGGGCATAAGCGCGTTTGCTACTTATTCAAATTTTAGCTGGCGCAGTTTTGTGCAGTTAAAACTCGGCGTAACCCGTTTTCGTGGGTGTTTTGCGCGTGGGCCGTCGTTTTTATTGGCTTGTCTTAGAATGCGCTTTTAAGTAGGCTAGAATGGAGGTGAGCGTGATCGCCGCTGCGCTTGTGCCTAGAATGATGTAGGGGTAGGGCATTTGCGCGGTGAGGTTCAGCAGGGCTGCCTTTAAGAGCAGCGCGGCAGCCGCTGTCGCAACCGCTGTTAGTGTGGATAGGGCCGTTAGCGTTAAAGCGAACATGTACTGTTTCACGGCTGTTTTTTCAACGTCCCACATGTCTGCTCCACGGCTTAGCAGTTCGCTTCTCGTTCTTTTTGCGTGTTGGAGGAAGTGCAGAAGGGTTTCGGTTGAAAAGAGGAGGACTCCTGTGCCCAGTATGTATGTTAGGGGCATTTGTGTTTTGAAGAGCTGAAGGTTTATTGGGAGGTTTAGGATTTGAAGCCAGTCGAGGTTGCTGAACCAAAGTGTTGAGGGGAGGAGGAGGGCGAGTGAAAGGTGGCATATTTTCGTGAAGGCGCCTGTCAACGTGAGCGCTAAGGCGACGCTGAAGAGGATTGAGGGCGGAATTAGGAGGGTTAGCTGCTGTGGAAGTTGAAGAAGCTCCAAAACCCTTAGCAGGCGGGGGTAGAGGTCGTTTTGGGTGAAGCAGTGGTAGGAGAGGGCGAAAACAGTCAGGGAAGTCGACGCTTCGGTTAGGAACATGATGGTGGAAGCCCGCTCACCCTTCATTTTTGCGTCAACCCCGCAAGAAGGAGGCGGCTGAAGCTTTGCCTCTTAGGGTTCCACGGTAAAACATGCGCTCCAGACCTTCTCAGGAGCGTGATTAACGCGTTGTTTCTCATCTCAAGCAGTACTGCAGCCGCGTTCTCGTACGGTCCCCTCGCGGCTACACTGTAGGCGGAGACGTGGATGATGAGTATCTGCGGTTTACCACGGGTTCCTTTTGAGGTTTTTCGAAGCTGCCTCACCCCGTTTAGAACTTCTCTGACGTTTTCCCGGTTAACGGTTGTCACTATTATGAAGTAGGGGCTTGCCCCTTTAATGTGTCCACGGCATTTCTCCACAGCCTTCTGCAGGGGTTCAGCAGCCGCCCCCTTTTCAGGCTCAACCCTGAGCATCTCCCTGAAAACCCTGTATTCTTGTCTTCTTCCAGAGTCTGGAAGGATCATTCTTCCACCGTTGTTGTAAACGTAAACGGCCACTTGGCAGTTTCTCGCGAGGTAAAACTGGGCTATTCCAAGCACGGCTTGGACCGCATGTTCGAAGGCGTTTTCAGTTGTCGTTCCCAAGCGCATGTGCTGGGAGGCGTCGAGGAATATCCAGACAACCCTTTTTCCTTCCCGTTCAAAATCGTTTATGTAGGGTGGAGCGTGGGGGCTGCTTGTCAGCCTCGCGGTTGCCTTCCAGTTTATTTGTCTGTACGCGTCTCCCCAACGGTATTGCCTTATCTCCCTGAAGTCTGTTGTCAGCATTCCAAGCTTAGAGGAGGCTGAGGCTGGCATGGGAACCTTCGAAAGCACCCTCGGGTCCCTTATCCTCTTGACGCCAAGCGGCTTCACCCTGACCTCAAGCTCGGCCTCCACGGGATATTGTTGGATTACCGTCTGCCCCAGTCCGACGGAGTGGCGCGATTCAACCTGTACTGGACCGACGTGGTAAAAGCCCCTTTTTGTGCATTTAACCCTGTAACCCAACGTTTCAGAAAGTTTGCTGAAGCCCTTCCAGAAGACGCGGAAGTTGTTTCCCCCTGTAAGCTCGAAGTGTTCTGGAAGTTTGTCCGCCACCGTCACCAGCCCGACGCCGTGTTCCACTTCAAGCTTCATTTTCAAATCGGCGGTTTCGTTCACCCAAGCTGAAACCTTGCCCTCAGCCCTTTCAACCCTCACAAGGTGGGGCTCTTCAAAGTGCAATGCGATGAATAGGGCGGTTAGGGGGATGAGCGAGAAGCATATGAGCGGAAGGTTTCCGAAAAACATTCCAGTCAAGAAAAGGGTTGAGAAGCTTCCCAGAAGCTTCCAAACGTTGTTTGTGAGCATTCTTTCACTTACGCATGAAGTTTTTAGGAACCTCTATATGGGCTAAAACTTCGTCAACAACGCTCTTAGGCGAGATTTTGCCCTCGAAGGCGTAGTCCATCTTTATGATTATCCTGTGGCAGAGCGCTTCCTCAGCGAAAATTTTTACGTCGTCGGGGGTGACGAAGTCCCTTCCGCAAACGGCTGCATGGGCCCTTGAAAGTTTAAGGAGGGCTAGGCCTCCCCTTGGGCTTGAACCGACTTCGACGGCGGGGTGCTGCCTGGTTGCCCTCACGATTTTGGCTATGTACTCTAAAATTTGGGGGTCAACGTAGACTTTCTCCTCAACGAGGCCCTGCATTTCAACAAACTCCTTCTGTTTGATGACAGGCTCAATTTTCACTGTGGGGTCGTCGACCTTCCAGTTTAGGCGCCTCCTTAGGATTTCGCATTCAAGCTCAAGGGTTTTCACGTATCCCGTTGACATTTTGGCCAGGAAACGGTCAAGCTGGGCTTCTGGAAGCGGGAAGGTTCCCTCAAGCTCTATGGGGTTTTGGGTTGCGATGACGAAGAAGGGGTTTTCAAGCGTGCGGGTTTCACCCTCAATTGTAACCTGCCTCTCCTCCATGGCTTCAAGCAGCGCTGACTGCGTCTTCGGAGGGGAACGGTTTATCTCGTCGGCCAAAAGGATGTTCGTGAATATGGGTCCCCTTTCAAGGGTGAACTCTGAACGGTCCGCCCTCCAAACGCGTGTTCCAACGATGTCGGCGGGCATCAAGTCAGGGGTGAACTGTATCCTCCTCCAGGAGCAGCCTATCAGCCTTGCGAAAACCTTGGCAAGCAAAGTTTTACCCAGGCCCGGATAATCCTCGAACAGGACGTGGCCGTTTGCAAGCGCCGCCGAGAGAACCTTCCTCAGGAGAAGCGTCTCCCCCACAAAAACTTCTCCCACGGCTTCGAGGAAACTGTCGCAGTTCGCCCTGAACCTTTCGAAGTTCAAACTTTCCCCCCTTCAACTTCGCCCTCGACTGTCTGAGCTAGGCCTGCCAAACCCAACTGGTCAGAGGCCTTCGCAAGGGTGGACGCCAACACGTTTAACCTCCTCCTCTTGCCCTCAACTTCAAGGTTTTTAAGCTCCCATTTTAAAGTTAGCTTCGGAATCGGCTCGTCCTCGTAGTCCGCAAGCTCCTGGATTATGAACTCTATTTTGCCCGGGGGCACACCGTTCTCAACGAGGGCTGCAACAATGTGGGACAGCAACCCGGCCTTTAAACCCCACTCAACGAAGTCTTCAGCAGATTTTGACGCTTCAACAACGCTTCCCTTCTCATGGAAAATCTTCTGCACGTGGACGGTCCACCCTCCTAAACGCATTTCCTCCGTTAACCTTTTTGAAGCGTAACCCCTCACCCCACTGTAAAAAGCGTAGGCCGTTAGGCAAACGGCCGCCCACTCCATAACAACTATGTAGTTTGGGATGAGGCTGGACGCTGCTGGACGCAGGTTTGAGAAGTAGAACAGCAGCAGCATCACGGTGACGAAGCATGAAAGCTTGGAGGCCCCCCGCGAAAACTTCCCTCCAAAGTACGAGAGGTAAGGGTTTCGGCAGTTGTTGAAGACTCCTAACGCTGAGAGAGCGGAAACGGCTAAAACTGAAATGTAAATTTTCTCAGGCAAAAACGCCTGTTTAACAAATTCAATGTTTGACGCGTCTACCACTACGCGGGCGGCGCTGCTTAAAACGTGCGCGAGGGAGAAAATGCAGAGGCTTTCAACCAAAGTTTTAAGCACTGTTCCCCCGTAATGTTTTGAGATGGACGCGGCTACGCGGGCGGCTACAACTGCAAGCGTGCCAGCTAAAACCCACACGCCCAACGGTTGAAGGGCTTGCGGGGTGGGAGCGTTCGCGAAAACCATGCAGAGGAAGAGGGCTGCAGCCAAAACTTTCACGTTGGACACAACGGCGTTTGAAAGCTCGCCTGAAAGGAGAAAGCCGAGGATTGAGGCTGAATAAAGAGTTGCCGACAAAGCCAACGTTGGTTTGAAGAGGAAGGAGGGGTCAACGTTCCACCCCCGCCAAAGTGCGCTGCACCTGTTAAGAGCGAAATCCAAAGCGAAGAGCGCAGCTGCGAAACCCAATGTTCGAAGCGTCAAACCCCAAGCCAGCCCCTTATCCATCCATCTTCAACTCCAAAACTCCATTATTGAAAGGAAGGCATCCTCGTACTCCCTCCGTCCTATGGGATGCAAACTGTAATCTGCAACTTCAAACGTCCACGTTAACGTTTCAAGCGGCTTATGCTTAGCCGGCGCCACCTGGCTCATTATTGTAGACTGCATCTCCCTTGGAGTCATCTCGTCAACTAATCCGTTGAACTTCTCTTTAGCTGAAGCGTAGAAGGAGTTGAAAAGCCTGACAACCTCCTCCCTGTAATCCACAACTCTAACTTCAACCTCCCCACTTGCCTCCACCCAACCCTCGAGTGAGGCTTTAATTTTGAAGGTTCCCTTCTCGTTGAAGGTGTACGTGGCTTCGCAGCTTCCATCGTCACGTGTTGTAAGCTGGACCTCGCCTAACCCTTCAACGTTCACCCTCACAGTGGCTGATGGTACTGGAGCGTTTGAGGGGTCGAAAACGCTTATCCTGACAACCAGCGGCTCCCCAACCCCCCAGACCGGAGGCAGGGGATTCCGGATCTGGGGAAAGCTTATTGAGACCCTGGGCTTCTCTTCCGCTGAAGCCCTGCTCAACCCACCCCCTGAAGGCTCAGCTTTTTCCCCACGTGGAGCCTTCTTTCTCCTGCGCCAAACAACGGCGGAGATTATGATGGCGGGGATTGGAAGGCCTGCGAAGAGGAGGAGGAGCATGTTTGGGGAGGCTGGCGGAACGTTTATGGATCCGCTGTGTGAGGATGGAAGGTAAAGCGTGTTCCCGTAGAAGGTGACCTTGTACGTTAGGTTTCCGTTGAAGCCTTCAGGGATTGAAAGGTTGTAAAACCGCGCCGAACCCCCAATTTCTGTGGTTTCCCAGCGTGTTTCGTTTGCACCGTTAAAGTTGAGAAGCAAATTCAGGGTGGCGTTCGCGACTGGCTTGTCAAGGTTGTCCGTTAGAAACGCTGTTATGTTGAGGGGCCAACCGGGGTTCAGGGTTTCAACGTGGACGCATCGGATTTTTGTCTCGGCCACAACCCTTACTTTCTGAGTCTCCGAAACCATGTAGCGTTCAAGACGGTATTCCAGAAGTTTTTCGCCTAAGGTTTCGTTTTCCGGAACCCATAGGGATACGTTGAAGCGGCCGAGGTGGTCGGTTTCAGCCGTGTGGACAACGTTTCCGTAGAGCTTAATCGTCAGGTTTTCATGGTCTAACGGCAAGTCCTCAGCGTATACGCGCCCAGAAACTGCGGCCGGCTTACCCCTGACGAAAGTTTCGTTGGTTGTTGGGTAAACCTTTATGGCTAAAACGCGGATCACGTTTGAGGATGAGCTGCCCAGGTAATAGGTGGAGCCGCTGAAGATTAGAGTTGCAGTGTAGTTTCCAGGCTGCCAGAGGGTGACGTTGCTGATGATTATGCCTCCTTGGTTATCCGTCTTCAAAAGGTAGCTTTCCGAGTTTATGGTTATGCACACTGTTTCGTTCACAATAGGTTGACCGGAAAACTTCTCTTTTAGGGTGCCGTTAACCGTGAACCCCCTTCCCATGACCACTTTATCAGGGGACGACAGTTCAACAACAGTTTCAGCCAGAACTTTTAAAGGTGGATCGCTTCGTGAGCCTTCATACCCTTCGTCTCCAACCGTTTCCGCAATGAGGAGGTAGTCGCCCACATTTATCTCCTTCGAAATGCAGCATGTGACGTTAAAGTAGCCGTTGACAACTTTTCCCGTGCCAACAGGGGTTCCAACACCACTTTTGTCTTTGGCTACGTATATGACCACGTTTAGATTGCTCACAGGGTTGCCGTTTGCGTCGAAGACGCTGCCCTCAACATAAAAGGCTGAGCCTTTTAGCGCCATGTTGCTACTGCAGCTTGTTATGTTTGTCCGCGTGGGGATGCGAGTTGGGGGAGAAACTTCGCTTTTCACCTTGAAGCTCAAAACGTCTGAGCCTACGTTTCCGGCAAGATCTACAAAGGAGACTTCAACGTCAACTTCACCTGAAATGTCAGTTTGGTTTATAAATGAAAAGGCTCCGGTTGAAGCGTTCCAATAGGCTAAAGTGAATCGCGTGTCATTAATGGAAGGTTGAACATTCCCCATGTTTAGTTCTTGGACGGTTCCATTCATATATATTGTGGGGCTCGCTATTGAGGTACCGTTCGACGGAAAACTGATAAACACTTTAGGCGGCGTGTTATCGACTGTGAATTTAACGCTGTCTGAGGCTTTGTTGCCAACGGCGTCTGAAATAGACACTTCTATTGTCAATTCACCATCTTGGGTGCATGTGCTGTTGTCGAAGGCGAAATCTCCATCCCAGAATGTTAACGAAAAGCCCGTGTGGTTTATGTAAAGTTCCGCGTTCTTGTAGAATCCATACGCTTCCCCGGCTACTGTAATTTTTGAGCTTGATATGTAGGCTCCTTGTGAGGGGTGAACAATCTTTAGCGTTGGTGTCCCTGGCTTCTCATAGCAGTTACATGGTGCTGTCGCGTCGAATGTTATCCAGCCGAGGTTCTCAAATAAAACTTCAGCGTATGCGTGCCTCTGTTTTGGTTTCACTATTTGGTACTCCACAGACGGGTTTATCAGGTAACCAGCAACAAGCCTAGCGGGAAAACCTATGGATCTTGCCAAAAGCACGAAGGCTGAGTTGAAGTGGGTGCATACGCCCTTTTTGCTGTGGAATAAGAACCATTCGACGGGGTCTACTCCAGCTGGTGCGCGGGTGTAGTTTAAGTCGTATTCGTAATTGTTTCTCAGGTAATCTTCTATGGCAACAAGCTTTTCAAATGGCGAGTTAAGGTTTGATGTTATGTTTAGGGCGAGCGGCTTGAGTTTTTCGAGGAGTTCAGGGGGCACAGCTAAATAGTTAGTGTTGCAGGAAACATCTGTGTCCTTCAGTGTTTCCAAATCGAAACCGTAGTGGGTGTAGGTTACGTTGTACGCGCTTGTGAACGTGCACTCTGAGAAGAAAATCTGCTGGTTAATGTAGTAGACGAGGGAGTGATCTGATGATATGTAGTACGGGTTTTGTGCTGATGGTATGAACCCGCCGAAAAATGTTAGGGGTTGAACTTCGAAGTTTACTTGATACTTTTGCACGCAGCCAGTTACATTAGAATTTATATTTCCGCCTGTGTACTGTAAAACTTGTGGTTTTTCAAGCAGAGACCAAACGCCGTTTTCGTATAATTCGCCGACAAGAACTCTTAAATACGACGTGCCAGTGCATCCCCTAATCAAGAAAAGGAACGCTGTCATATTTTCACATTCGCAAAAACGCGAATCAACGCTTATTTTTGTTGCATTGCTTATGCAGCTGGTGCAGTTAAAGTCGACCTTTTCATCGCTGGGTTCAAGCTCCGCCAGCTTTTCCCTATTTAATGTAAAATTTCCATTCTTCACATGTCCAGCGGCGTTAAACAGAGTGTTCAAAGTCTGGTAATCCTTGGCCTTTATTGTCAGGTTGTAAACTCCTTCAGCAATCTTGAGGATAAAGTTTCCATTTTGGTCCGTGTAAGTTGTGCAATTTCCAACAGTAACCACCGCACCAGCCACGGGGTTTCCACCATCATCCGTTACTGTGCCTCCGACAACAACCAACGATGGGCTCACAAACTTGAGGTAGTCGAAAGCCACCAGAAGCAACGAAGTGGATATGAGCGCAAGCAAAAACAAAACGAGAAGTTTAGCCTTTTCCCCCAAGCGCTTTTCACCAAAATACGTTTCATTGCAGAGGAGCAAATTTAAACCTTGCGCGCACGCGCAAGGCCTTCATACTTTAGATTTTGAATTGGCTGGGACGCGACTACGATTCTTCGCTTAGGCGACATGCAAATAAACGTGCCGACCTCTAGGATCGCCGCAAAACGCGTTGGCGAAGCGGAAGATTAAATGCTTCAGGATTGAGAAAATTTATGCTGGGTTCCGATATTTAATTGTTGAGTGGCGTCTGTGCGCGTTGATGAGCTTGTTAAGAAGGTTGAGGATGATTTGAGCGTCTTAGAGTTGATTATTGGCGACCTTAAGGATCTGGGCGAGGCTTTGAAGAGGCTTGTTGACGAATGCAAGTCGCATTGTGAAGTTTCCGTAGAGGCCGTGCGGGGAATGATTCCTGAAAGGCTGCATGCTTACTTAAGCTTAAGCGAGGACGAGGAGTACGTTATCGTTAACGTTCAGCGTCGGTTGAATGCTGAGCAGTTTAAGGCTCTTGTAGCCGTCGTCATCGGCAGGCTTGGAGGCGAATACGTCAGCCTTGGAGGAACAGGCTACTTCAGGATACGTAAGAGGAGAGCTTGAAAGCGACCTGTGAGGGAGTATTTGTGACGTTTGTCATATTGGAGGATGCTGGAAGCGCCTCACTTAACGTGTGGATAAGGAGGTCGCTTCGCGGTTTAACGTTTGATGGAAACCCTCCGGACTTCACAATAAAAGGTGTAAACGCTAAGAGGGTTGCGCTTGCAATGCTGAGGCGTTACCCGGCCAAAGTTTTTCTCAGCCAGAAGTCAGCGCGTCTCATGGTGGCTGTGAAGGTTCGACGCTCAACATGCGACGCCCTGAAGCTTCTCTCAATGGCTGAAAACATTACAGCTGCAGAGGCTAAGTGGATGATGGAGAATCCGGCTCCAAGGCTTGTTATTAGGCGCCTCAGCAAAATGCTCTAGCGGAAAGCCCGATTAAGCAAATGGCTGTTAGAGTCAAGTTGGCTGAACGGAGGCTTTTGTTAATTTCTCCCTCCAGATTTTGATGTTGGGCGGGCATACGACTATGCGTTCTTCGCCCAAGCGTGCGATGTCTCCGCCAATAGACTCTGTGAAACGGCAAAGCTCGTCAACGGCCTTTTTAACGTCGTCGATGCTTTTGTCCATTAGAGGAGTCACCTTTAGAATTAGGATGTTTCCCGAGCGCACCTCGTTTTTAACATTTTCCAGCATGGAAAGGTCGCGTAGAGGCATGGCCTTCAAGAAGGTTTTAGCGGAATTCCTCTTAGTCTCCGCCGTCGTCTGCCCTCCTTAAACAGCGCTTTCCTTCAAACTGCATGTTGAAGGCGCCCCCTCCAAAACTTCGCAGCCTCAAAATTTAGAGTCTGGTGGCTATGTTTTTCAGCCTTTCAGCCAGCTGCGCGCATGTTTTCGCGTCAAGCCATATGGCTGGAGTGTTTTTCCACTCGTTTCCTTCAAGGTATGATGCTGTGACTTTAACTCTTCCCCCGAAATTTGTCCTGTACACTCTAACCCATAGGTTGACACCTTTGGCTGATATTTTGAAGGCTCCCTCAACCTCTTTCTCTCCTGTCCTCTCAACGTCAGATATGAACGGCATAGTTGTCACTCCAGCTTTTGCACCACGTCTTTTACTCTTATGTGGAGGACTCCGTTCATCCTGTAGAGGTCTGCTATGGCTTTGAACCTTGAGTTCTTCCTTATGAGGCTTACTGGCCCTTCGAAGTCGCTTGGCTCAAGCCTTGCCCTCCACTTTTCGTTGACCATGACGACGGCTGATCCTGGATAGATTTTTTCAACCTCTACCTCGTACACTTTGCCCGTTTTGGGTTTGGCTGCTGACGCAACTGCGTACCTTCCAGCTTCAACCTCAGCGACAAGCTCCTCGTTCACCATCATTCCCAACGCCGCCTTTAAAACGTTGGGCGATGCCCATTCAAGCTCAGGATCACTGCTTAGCTGTTCAACCGTTAACCCTTCAGCGCCCTTCTCCAAAAGCTTCATGTAGGCTACTCTTGCGATGCGGGCGGCCTTCCTGTTGAAGTCTCTTATGGCTTCAACCTCTGTTTTCACGGCTTCAGGTTCAACCTCAATCCTCACCGCGTCCCTCTCAAGCTCGGCTATCTCCTCTGGCTTGAGCGGGGTTGGCGCTGGTTTGGCGTGTCTGCGCAGGATTGTCGGAAGCTTAAGGTTTAGGTTTTCAACTATTCGCCTCATCATCTCAACGCGTTTCCTGCTCGCGTAGAAGTATATCATGTCAAGGCTTTCGTTTGCGGCAAGTATCGTTACTTTTCCAGGAGCCTTTCTTCCGGTTCTGCCTTTACGCTGGATGTAGCGTATCTCGCTTGGTATGGGCTCGTAGAATATCACGTGGTCAACAGCCGGGATGTCTAGGCCTTCCTCAGCTATGCTTGTGGCCACTAGAACGTTTAGTTCTCCGCTTTCAAGCCTTTTTATCCTTTCAGCCTGCTCCTCCTGCGTTAAGCCTTTATCGTTTAGTTTTGAGGCTTGTCCGACGAACCTTTCAACCCTCACGCCTGGAACCGTGCTGAGCTGCTCCACGAGATGTGTTGCGGTGTCCCTGTACTGTGTGAAGACAAGCATCCGCGAGGATGGCTTCCATGAAAGCTGGCTTCGCACTATTTGCTTGAGGAGCTCAGCCTTGGGGTGTTCAGGCGCTGAGCCCCAAACAAGCGTTTTCAGGCTTCTGTATTCTTGTTCGTTTGTTAGGATTGCGTAGCTGTGTTTCTCGCGCCTTTCAGCTTCAACCTTCTCCATGAAAGCCTTAAGCGTGTGAAGCCCCTGCGTTTCCAGCAGCTCAAGCATGTGGAAGAGCGTCAGCGCGAGAGACTGGTTTATTATGGCTGTGAATAGCCTTCCACGCTCCTCCTCAACGCTTTCAGCCTCAAGCATGTAGCGCAGCTCTTCCCCAGCCTCTATGAGGCATTTCCTCGTCACGTACTCTGGTTTACGCTTTATCACCCCGTTTGCAAGAAGCCAGTTGAGCCTCCTGTCAAGCATGCCGCGTATATGCGCTTTTATGGCCAGATACTCCCTTGGAAGGTTCACGCGTTTCCACTCCAACTCTATCGGCTGAATGTAAGGTTTAACGTCCGGATCATCCTCAGTTCTGAACTCAACGCGTTCTATGTATAGGTTTCTGCAAACCTCATGAACGCGGTTCAAGTCTGAACCAGGCGAAGCCGTCATTCCAAGGATGAGCGGATACCTTGCCTGAACAACGTATATCCTCGCGATGTCCGTGTACGCATACTCCTTCACGGCTCTGTGGCACTCGTCGAAAACTAGAAGCATAAATTTTTCTAGGTTCAGCCTACCCTCTAAAAGGTCGTTTCTGACAACCTGTGGCGTTGAGAAGAATATTCTCGCTTCGCCCTGCCAGAACGCCGTCCTGTGGTCTGCAGGCGTCCTCCCAGTGAGGACGGCGGTGTCCTTCTCCCTAAGCTTTAATATTTTGAGGAATGTTTCCCTATGCTGCATTACGAGCGGTCTTGTCGGCGCCATAACCAGGATTTTTGCGTCCCTGTAGTTGTAGAGCAGGTTTGCGGCGACTACGGCTGAAATCACCGTTTTTCCAAGGGCTGTGGGCAGTATTACAAGCGTGTTCCTCTCTGAGGCTATGTCTGCTATGCGTTTCTGGTAGAGCCTGAACTCTACCTTTCCAGGCCAAATGAGCGGATGCTCAACGTGTTTTTGGGCTTCAAGCATACGCCTACAGCTCTATGACTTCCTCGCCTTTCCTCCGCCTTTCAACTTCAACCTTCGGGTTGACGGCTTCAAGTATCTCCATAAGCTTTGAAAGCTTGTCGTACTGGAAGAGCTGCTTGAAGTCCTCAAGCTCAACTGTAGACCTTAAAACTAGCCCCCTCTTCTTCTTTGGTGTTCCATCTTCTCCTACTGGGTTAAGCTCCACGGCAAGCCTGCTTGGCGAACCCTTGTAAGCTGGAAGCTTAAGGACAAAGACTCCTGGAACTGTTGTCCTCATCCTGCTCCAGTCCTTACCATTCTTAAGGAATTCTGCAAGCTTCTCCTCAGACAACTAAA
>Ga0080004_1085392_pt1 | contig 24376 bp, 26 predicted proteins | sample WasSprMetagenome_FD_69207 | JGI IMG/M metagenome (GOLD analysis project Ga0080004, IMG submission 69207) | Sulfidic aquatic microbial communities from Washburn Spring, Yellowstone National Park, USA - WS (SPADES assembly) (version 2) | ecosystem: Environmental > Aquatic > Thermal springs > Hot...
CTGGTATGTATGCTTCCATTTCTTCTACAATCTCTAGTTTATTGCCTTTTAGCAAACCTATAGTGGCTGCGTCTCTCTCAACTAGGAGTAATCCAGCTACACTACCTTCAGTAACCATCTCTTCGAGGAACTCCGTGTGGAAGTACTTGTCGGTTCTATAGAAGAAAACCTGTATCTTCTCGGGGGGGACAAGCATCACAACTGTCGACTCCCCAGTATCGGGGTTCATGCCTGCAAATAATGCCAATCCATTCTCGGGTATTTTGGGTATTCTACTAAGTCTATCGTATGCAGCACTTAAAGCCCACTCAACAGAGTTCCTTGTTTTCTTCAATTTTATGTTTTCCGCCACAGACATCTCCTGTCTTAATAGTGCTAAGACGTCTCCGATGGGTCTACCTGGTGGTACATAGAGACTTAGCAGTATTGTAGCGTGTGCACTCCACTTCTTTAGCTCCTTAATGATTTCCCTCAGCATTTGCTTATCTACTCTAAGCTTCTCTAATTGCTCTTCTGTATAGCTAAAAACCCATAGCCTCATCCCATACATTATAATCCATGGAGTAATTTATGTATAGCCAAGTCCCTTAAAAATATTGTGGTTTACCTCACTATTGCAACTGAAAGCCCGCCTTAAAAGGCAGGGTTGGAGGGGAAAGCTTATAAACATTCACTATTTAGTGATTTTTAGTGATGAGCATTAAGTATTTTGAGCCATTAGCGATGATAAATAATCCACGCATAGCCCCGAGCCCCGAAAGGGGTAGGGGTAATGGGCTGGAGACCCGGCCCGGGATTGAACCCTCGGGAAGAGGAACGTAATCACAAACCCCCACCATGAATGACGAGAGTTCCCGTTAAAGCAGGGAGGAGGTCAGGTGAATTGACAGCTTTGGGTAGTGGAGCCTGTAGCCGATCTATAATTACTTGCGATTAGTTGTGAATAACTATGAATAGTTGGTTTAAATTTATTAACCTCCCCACTTGTGTTTACTCGTGGATGATGAGTTTTGGTGTTTGAGTTATTGTCTTCAATGCGGATGAGGGGCTCTTGGGTTATGTGGAGCCCTGATAGCCCGGGCAGTGATGCGATGAAGACCCGAACGGAGCCCGGGAACCCCGAGGCAAAGAAGTATTTAGAAATATTCACAGGCAATTACAAATGATTGCCTCGGGGAAACCCATTAGTGTTGGAGTTAATTGGAAGAGATTGGTTGTCGCTATAGTGCTTGTTGTGGGAGTTATACAAGTGTATATTGTGGTCACAGGTGCTGATCTCTCGAGAATAGGGCTCCCGGAGCTAGCTTACTCCGCAGTACTTGTATTCGCTGGATGGGTTGTTTCTGTATTTAGATTAATGTATATTGTTGAATCAAACTATAATGATGTAAATTGCTCGTTTAAAACATACTTGAAAGCTCGTTTCCTAGGTGATTTACTCGCCAAGATCACTCCCTCCGCAATTGGGGGTGAACCAGCTAGAGCTCTATTAATTTCAAGTGAATCTGGGTTATCTATTGGTACCGCGTATGCGTTAGCAATATATGAGGTTTCATACGATGTGATTTATACATGTCTACTTGGCTTGTTCTTCAGCATGTGGTATTTACCATACTCAATACCAGTTATATTAGTGTCAGGGTTTGTAGTTGTTTCATGGCCTGTTTTCTTTAGGAGTGTTAGTCGAGTTGCCTCGAAGTTTAGGGCTAACTATGTAGCTGTGAAGCTAGGTAAATTCGCGTGGTTTGAAAAACTATTTAAGCATATTGAAGACTTTGGGAAAACATACTCTGAAATATCGAGTACTATGGATCTGGGCTCTAAACTATTCACTTGGATCTTAACAGTACTGATCCATTGTTTCTGGGCTCTAGCTATTGCACCCTTTCTGTATTTTCAGGGAAGAGCCATGAACCCCGTATTAGGGCTTTGGACTGTGTTCTCAGCATACTCAATAATGCAGGCTATTAGCATGCTTCCAACTCCAGGAGGTGTTGGTGTTGCTGAGTATGGTTTATCCTTAGTCCTCCCTCCAGAAGTAGTGGTTGCATATAGGATTATTTACTACTTTGTACCTATTGCTTCAGCGTTATTTATCTTAGCAGTGGAGTTGCTTAAGTAGAGCTATGTACCAGTGGTCTTTGCTTTGGGTCCAGCCCTTATGGCTTTCTTTGGTCTAAGAGTTCCCTTAGACTTACACCTCCTACACTTCGTGGCTCCCGGCGGGTTTAATGCACCGCATTTTCTACATACCCATTTATCTAGAATTCTTGCATGCACGATCCTTAGTAGTTCTGGGTCGTTTACCGGCATATACCGCCCCTCTATTTTCCAAGTCTATTCTTAAACTCAATTCGTGGAGGGGCTTTTAAATTACTAGGTTATGTAGAGTCCGCATGATCTTAGCCTCTCCATTATTAATTCTCTCTCGTCTTCTGGGTATAGTGATGCAGCGTACTCTACTAGTTTTGTATTTAGGCTCCTCTGTTTTAGACTGCTAATGTATTTTTCTAGTTTATCTAGGTCTACTCCCTGTCTCGCTTTGAGGACTAGGTAGTATTCTGGCTTAATGGACTTCACTTTAACACCATTAACTCTATACTCGACTCTATCTTCGATTATTTCAATAGGGATCTCTAGATCCATGTAGTTCTCGTATAGTTCTACAATGAGGTTCCCTTTTTCCAGTGGGATTAGTAGTGATGGTGTGCCTATTTCTGTTGATGAAATCTCCCAGTTTAAATCCTCTGCCAGCTTTTCGAAGAACTTTTTCTCAGCTATTGGGCTTGGGTTGATTATGAATAAATCTAGGTCTCCCTCGAAGACTTCTCTACCTAGTGCTAGCTCTACGCTGGTGTTGCCTATTATAGTGGCGTCTACTCCGCGTTCTTCAAGCTCTTTAAACACTAATGCTAGTTCTCTCTTAGAGTACTCCACGTAGACACCTCTATAGGTGTTTGCTTAATACTCGCTTTTAACTAATGGATTATTGTTGGTTAAATATGTCTAGTAGTCCACACTTATTTGATGCTCATAGAGCAATGAAGCTTCAAGAGATCTTAGCATGCAGGGTGCTGGAGACTGTTGAACAAGCGCCTCCCCTAGATATTAATAGAGTTAAGTATGTTGCGGCATTCGACTCTTCATATAAGGGTGGAAGGCAGTACGCTGTAATAGTGGTTTACAGCGTGGTTGATGGTAAAATAGTTGAGAAAACATACTCTGTAGTTGATGTGAAGGTACCATATATACCTGGATTACTAGCTTTCAGGGAGGTGCCGGGGTATATGAGGGCTTATGGAAAACTAAGATACAAACCCGACTTACTCCTTGTAGATGGCCATGGATTAGCCCATCCACGCGCATTTGGAATAGCTACACATCTTGGAGTAGTACTGGGTAAGCCAAGCATTGGAGTTGCAAAGAAGAAACTATATGGAGAACTAGTAGCAATTGGTGAAAGAATATTCATAAAAGCCCATGGCAAGATAGTAGGAGAAGTCTTAAAACACGGAAACACAGAATTATACGTAAGTATAGGGTATAATGTAAAAATAGAAGACGCAGTAGCAATAGTAAAAAAACTACTAGTGGAGGGTAAAAAACTACCCATACCACTACAAATAGCAGATGAATACTCAAAAACAATTAAAAACAAGTAATACGGGTAAATACATAAATGGGCCCGTCGCCTAGCCAGGAGAGGGCGCCGGCCTGCGGAGCCGGAGGACCCGGGTTCAAGTCCCGGCGGGCCCGCGTCTCCTTTAAATAATTAAATAATTTCTAGTGCTATTTTGCTTTTGCGCTTTCGCATACTTATGCATTTTATATACTCTAAAAGTTGCACTTGATGATCCCTGGTACGATGAGGTAAAAGACCATGTTGACTATGGAGGAAACAAGAGAAAAAAGCTCTTAGTGCTCTATAGTGTTCAGCCTATACTGGCCAATAGCACTAATGGTATTTCGTTGTGATAGAAGTATATACTTTGTTTTCCTCCTTCTAGCCAGCCCACAGTAGTTACTGGGATGGAAAATACTGCTGATATGGGTATTATGTATGTCCCTGTCGGCGTTGTATCTGTGTACTTTACGTGTGCTCTTGCTATGAGCGTCCCTGTTGATAGTTGCCTTAAAACTACTTCAGCATACACCTCCATGCCTATCTCCAATGTATTCGACACATACTCCGCTCTGTTCTGGACTAGGTGTATTGCATTCATGCTCGGCACTAACGTGAGCGGCGGGAGTTGCGTGAAGTATCCTGCTGCTTTAACTAGTAAAGTATACTCATATGTCTTAGAGTCCTCATTATAAGAGTACGTTGCTCTGAGAGTTATGGGTATAATCTCCAGTGTAAATGGCTCACTGTACTCTATCCCCCTGAATTGTATATTTCTAACAACCACCCTGTAGACTCCTGGAGTCGTGGCCGGTGCTACTAAGAAGGATTCACCTGGCATATAACCGTCCCAGAACCTCGTTGGGTTATAGCCGGAGCCTCCAGCAGGATCCCTCGTTAACTCAGCTGCAAGCTGTACAGTGTTTACACCATACTGGTACACGTTACCATGTTCATCAATCATGTAGTATGTATATGGTCCGTAGACGTGAACATCTATGTTGCTCGCGTAGTTTGTATTGTTGTATGTTGGCCATGTTACTCTAATGCCAAGCGCCCATATATTCGAAAGTTCAGGGCTTAGTACTACCTTAAAGACCCTCCAATCCCCTGACTCATACCTCCACGTGTAGTCGAATGCTCCACGTAAATACGTGTTTTTCCTCATAGTGTTTTCTTGATAGGGTGATATCTTGTAAACCCATTCTTTACTTATCTCTACTGGGACGAAGAATGATACTGGGACCAAGTACTTTAAGCCCCTATCAACTTCTTCTACGACTACATACCCGCTGAAGAAGCCGCGTTGAAGAGTCCTAGTAACAGTTATAGTTACTGTTCCCTCACCATTGGCTAATGTGAGGTAAGGTGGTGAAACTTTAACCTGAGGCCAAGTAGACAGCTTATATCCAACTATCCTAATCTTAACAGGTAGAATACCTCTATATGTTGCACCTGAGACACCAAGCCTTACCACGAGGTGTTTGGGTAGATCCGAGACATCTATATTCATATACTTCTCCGCTAGTTCTTCTATTTCCTTCAACCGATCACCAAGCCTACCTATTTGTAGCCTGAGTGCGTTTGCCCTGCGTATATCATAGCTAATCCTAGCAGTCTCATACCACGAGAAGACACCATCCGCTTTAACATCAATCCAGTATGCAAACTCCAGTATACTTGAGGATATCCTTAGAGTATAGTTACCGGCTCTTCCACCAGATTCAAAGAACTCGTATGGATATATAGCCTCTACCTCGAAGAAGTCGTATCCTTGTAGTGCACTTGTATTTACCATTAAGTGTCCGTATACTGTTGATGCCGTGATATTGAGCAGTACTGTATCGCCATTGCATCCAATGATCGATGGGTCTAGAGCCTTCAACACTATGTCGCAAAGTGGCACTATCCCCACAGACTCCAGCCTCGAAGCGTAGACTTTATATGTTCCCGATCCCTCGATTACGATGGATCTGTTCTCGGAGTACTTAACTAGGGGTATGAATACCTTAGGTTCATACCATGCCCCATAGTAGCCCATAAATCCACCGTAAGTTATGGTAGCGTAGTTTAATCCCAGCTCGCCAAATACGTCTCTCGCAAACCCTGACGAGTACACTTTTGGATATGAAGGGTCTAGTATAGCAGTTACCGCTCCATATGCATTAACGAAGCCTGCGCCTTGCGATAATTCATCAAAGCCTAAGTCCCTCGCATAGTTCATTAACACGGTTTTCAATAGGTATGGTGGGATCCTAGAGCCATATTTAGCCCTATACGCTGATACAACGAGTGAGCCTACGCCAGCAGTCATTGGAGTGGCCTGACTAGTACCGCTAAACAAGTTGTATGCTAAGACTCCAGTCAGGTTCCTTATGCCATAGAGGTTGTTGAGGGAATCCCATGTCCTCCCAATAGCCCATGCAAAGGCGCCAACGGCCACTAGATCTGGCTTCACCACACCGATCTCCGTTGGCCCCCTACTGCTCCAAGTAATAACTTCCCTGCTAGACCCTGGCCAGTAGTATCCGTAGAAGGGTCTATAAGTGAACTCTGTTGCAGCACCTACAGATATCGCGAACGAAGAACCAGCTGGCGAAGCGACGGTTCCATATCCAGGCCCTCCATTACCAGCAGCTACGAAGTGCATAGTACCCGATGTTAGTATCGTGTAGTCGAATATTATACTAGTAGGGTCTGAGCCTGTATTCCAGCCCCATAGGGCCCACCCACTTGAACCATATGAGTTACTTGTAATGTCCACCTGGTGCTCACCCATGTAGATCCATTTCCATTCATACCCCTCAAAGGCTATCCACGGGTTAACGAGTAGGTTTGGCCATAAGTATCTAGAGCCCTCACCGTAAGGTGTTGATAAGTCGAAGCCTGAGAAGAAGTATATTGAGACCGCTACTGTTCCAAAGTACAGTGCAGGGGATGCAGCTATCTTAGTTGCTGGGGCCTGGCCAGATATGCTTCTAGTACCATAACCCGTCTCCACGTAGAAGTCTCTGCCCGCTGCGGTGTTAGCACAGTAAGTGCCGTGGCTATTGTAGTCGTACTCGATAACCACGTAGTCTCCATGAGGGTCTAACCCAGGCCACACTAGTGCAACTGGTTCATACCTCCACATCTCGTTCATTATAACTTCCGCAGTTGAGTAGCCGTATAGTGGCTTAGTATTGGGTATTAGCCTTTTCCACTCCCCTGTTTTCTCGAGTATTATCGCGAAGGCGGCGTCGTACACGTATCCCGCTAGTGCCCCAATAGAGAAGTCCCTAATTCCATCTCCATCAAGATCTCTAGCAATAACCTCATTGCCATATCTGATTGGCTCTTCATCCGCGAACGAGTAGTCGGGTGTTGCACCAGTAGTGCCAGGTATTATAACACTACAGGGTGACGGAGCAAGTGCTTGCCGCACTAAATAGAGGGCTGTAGTAGTATCTGCGTAGAGCGTATCGTAGAGGCCGTCTCCATCGCTGTCAACCACGATCACGGGCACAGTGTACCAGAGGGTGGTCGAAGTACCCGCCACCGTTATGGGCATGTACTGGAGTAATAGGCCAAACTTCACGGTACCGTGAAACGTTATGTTCCCAACATACCACTTGTTGTCTTCAGGGAATGGAATCCACAACGTTGCTCTCCTACACCCAGAGATGCTTACGTAGAGGCTGGCATTCCACCTGAATACATAGTATGGTGGTCGAAATACGTAGAGCAAGCTGGGATCTATCTTTATGTAGCCGTCACCCACATACGTAGCGTTAATAGGGGTTAGTACAAGGCCTAGGCTGCTGGCATCGAAGATTAGTGGATAACCATTCTCGTCCCTAGCGATAGAGTCTAAACCTAGCCCTGGAGAACCAAAATCTACTCCAGTGTCAATAATCGCTAGCTTGGCGTTCTCCCCCCTGATACCATACTGAGTCCAGACATCATAGGCGCCTGTTATTTCAACAGTGTAGTGATAACCCCCGTTATCACTGTCAATAGTTTGAAGAGTCTCGGCGAGTACGGGGTCACTTGAAAGAATCTCTCTTAGTTCTTTCTGCTCCTTATTTATCAGTGCATCTAGCCTAATATCGGGGAGTACCGCGAGGACTCCAGGCGTAGAAGCAATCTTTGGCAACTGCTCCCTCGATATGAGGGCAAATACAATGTTGTAAATGTGTGTTGGTAGAGACGCTACAACTCCTAATACCTTTCCTCTTAAAACGATTGGAGGAACCGATCTGTCTAGCACCACAACTACATAGCCAAAGTCTCCATTAAACCCTGCTTGAAACTCTAGTTGATCTGTTGGTGTGAAGGACAGTAATGCGGGTTCTTCAACGTAAGCTCCATACCTCCAGAACTCGTCATTTAATAGTATTGGGCTAACATACGCTTTACTATACCCTAACGCTAAATTATTGCCCTCTCGGCTTAGAGATGCCGCGGTGAGACTAGGTGTAGTTATTAATAATGATAGGACTAATACACCAAGAACCTTTAGAACTTTGGGATTCAAATCCCACACCCATCTTAGTAAAAGAGTTAGAGAGCTTAAAAGCTTTTAAAGAGAAAATATCGCTGATTTAACATATGAAAAATTTAATCCTTGCTCATAGCTTCTTCCTTGATAGATCATACTGCATAGCCCTTTCCTTGACTCTAAGAGCTTGGCAAGCTTTAAATGCTTCTCTTAACTAACACCATGATTTCTTCATGGTCTCACTTAAGAATCACAAGTAGGAAGGACGTTGGGTTATCACTGGAAGTATGCATTTCCTTGGTTTATCCCGATCTCTCGTTATATCTACACAAGGAGAGGATGCCGCCGCCGGGATTTGAACCCGGGTCACGGGCTTTCTCCACACTACATGGGCTCGAAAGGCCCGCATACTTGACCGGGCTATACTACGGCGGCATTCAATATGTTTATCCAATTGGAACCCCCTTATAAGCTTCACTAGATTCTATTTATTTCGCGCTGCCTCTTGCAGATGGATCCTTGACGTGGTAAATGTATAAATATGTCTATATATTCTCTATATATATTGGAAAGGGGTGAATATCTTGCCCACTTTGAGATCCGGGTTAATACCAGCTGCATTATTCGCTGACAAGCTAAGGCGTGTATTGTTTGGTCAATTGAGGGATTACGTGAAGAAAGATAAGGAGTTTGCTAATAGAATTGCATATTATTCTGCACTCTTAAATAGAGCATTGTTCACCCTTTTCGTAGATGAGTTAAAAGTTGATAAATTAGATGTCGTGAGAATAATCATCGACTACGATGTAGATGAAGAGCACAAGGAGGTGAAGTGGAAGTGGGATACACTGAAGGTAGAGGTCTTTAAGCGTGTACCTCCAGAATCCTATGGAGAAACATTAAAGACATTTATTGCAAAGGCACCTGAAATAGCCATAGGGGTTGTCAAGTACAATGTAGAGAAAATTGGTGAAACATTTGATGGAGACTACGTATACGCGGTTAAAATAAATGGAAAAGAAGTGGGTGCAGCTGTAGTTGTTCTAGTTGACGAAAACACATTAGTGCTAAAGAAGGCAGCCGTCATAGAACCCACATACGCCATATTTGACAAAGTCAAACTAGAAATAGCTGGGAGAAACGTTGAGGATGTTTTAAAGGATCAACTCGGCAAAGTAATGCAGGCAGGTAAACACGTTTCATACGATGAGGCATTAAAGACAATTAATGCCATTAGAAGCAAAGTAGAGGCAAAGCCCATTGAAAAACCCCCTGAGCTTGAGTATGAAGGGGAGGCTTAAGATAGGAAATAACCCCTCCCCTTAAACATTTTTTACACCCCCTCCCATCTAACACTGGACATCTCTCTTGACATATTTGAATTAATAATCTTTGAAGCTTCTCCTCTCCACGCGCGGGGTTATTATTAGGATTTACCAATCTATAAACAAGGGGAGGGGGTAAAATTTATAAGTTTCCAAGGGGGAGTATTATATGGTGAGAATCATGGTTACACTTACTCAGTTAAAAAACAAGGTTATTGGACACCACGTCTATGGAGAACTATATGGCTGCGACCCAAACCTCCTAAGCAACGAAGAGTACCTCGCAAGAGTGGTTAAAGAGGCCGCTGAAATTGGCGGCTTCACACTACTAGATGTAAAAACATGGAAGATAAATCCAGGTGTGAGCGTTGTCGGCATAGTGTTGGAGAGCCATATAACTATACATACATGGCCTGAGTACGAGTTTGCAAGTGTGGATGTCTATACCTGTGGATCGAGGGGGGATCCATACAAGAGCTTTAACTATATAGCTGAAAAACTCAGAGCTAAATACTATAAGGTTAGATATACTAGTAGAAACTACGAGGAGAAGGATGAAGGCTAATGTAGTAATTATTGGTGGAGGACCGGCAGGACTATATACAGCTTTAAGTGTGAGAAACCACGATGTTTTAGTCGTGGAAGAGCATAAATCCATAGGGTACCCCAAGCACTGTGCAGGCATAGTTGGAGAATGCGTTGCTAAGTCTGTAGCGAGGCTCTCTAAACGCATCATTAATGCATCATATAGGGGAATACGTTTTCTAACTCCTATGGGGAGAGTGGAATTAGACTTCAAAAAACCAATTGCCTACCACGTTGAAAGACCCCTACTCGAAGAGGTTTTAGCCTCTAGGGTCGAATCCCTTGGTCATAGAATTTTAAGAGGTGTAAGAGCTAAGCCCAGTAGTTTACAGTGTGTAAAGGTGGGGGGCGATTGCTTGAAATTCGACTTCCTCGTGGTGGCGGAGGGGGCTGGTGGATTATTCCGTGGCTTCTTCTCTAAGCCTATTAAGAACTACCTAGTTGGACTACAAGTAGTTGTAAAGACTGTGGGACTACCGGAAGACACTATAGTTTTAATATATGACGAGAACAGCCCGGAGTTTTTTGCATGGATAACCCCGCTGGATGATGAAAAAGCCCAGTTAGGCTATGCGTCGAGGAAACCAATGGAGCATTATTTACTCAAACTAGTCGAGAAGAAGACTGGTCTTGTAGTGACGCAGATTCTAGAGAGATATGGGGGAATTATACCAATTGATAAGCCATTGAAAAACCCCGTCTTCCATGAAAGAATAGTTTTTCATGGTGACTCAGTACCACTAATTAAGCCCTACACTGGTGGTGGATTATACTATATATTTAAACTATCACCAATCCTGGCGAGATTTCTCGACGATAACGACCTCGTGGGCTATGCCAGTGCTTTCAAAAGACTATTCCTCGTGAAGAGTGTTATTGAGTATGCCGCAGCATCGTTTTTCAGGAGGACGCGATACTATCTACCTCTACCTGTTTTAGAGTCTATGAGTAGATTACGTATCATAGAGCCACGCGACTTCGACTCCCACTATTTGCTTATTTTGAAGCTTCTAGGAGTTATACCAGTTCTTCCATTCTCCTTTCTCTTCTAATACACTTCTTTATCTCCTCTACAAGTCTCTCTATGGAGGAGGAGACTTCGAGCGACACCTCTAACCCTAAATCCATGCTTTTGGGGTATATACCAATCACGTATATTTTCTCGAGTCTCCAAGTCTTCTTCATTAAATCTATTAACAGCGTGAGTGGAATATTGTGTGTTGATAACACTAAGTTCACTTCACTAATGGATTCCTCGCTTGTAATAATTATATCCCCAGGTCTACCGTTCTCAAATAATGCCGCGTCAATTATAATCAAGTAGCGGGGCTTAAACCTCTCTATTTCCCCAAAGCAGTTTTCAACTCCATACTCGCACTTCAAGCAGAAGACATCATTCCTTAATAGTTCATCACACGCTATTAACCCGGCTTGATCATCCTGCCTCAGAGGAGAGCCAGTGCCGATGATTAAAAAAGAGTTTTGAAATAATGAACAAAAATCAATCAATCCCACTACCGTGGAGCGTTTGAAGCTCTCTTCAACAAGTCCTCCCAGACAGCATCGACATAGTCCTGTAGTTGCTTAAGCAACTCCTTGTTCTCCGGTCTCAGTAGGTGCCTAAACCTACCCTGAACCTCGAGGAATTTATCAATTGGTTGCTTGAGAGACGGGTTTCTAGCTATCACTAGGCTTCTATCAGTTAGCAAGTAGCCTGTCTCAGGAGTCCACTCCCATAGTGGGAAGTAGCATGTGTCAACAGCTCTTCTAAGTATTTCGATAGATATTGCCTCCTCATGCCTCCAACCTCTATCACAGCTACTTAGAGCGTGTATAAATGCTGGTCCATTAACTTCAATGCCTTTTCTAACCTTCTTCATTAAGTCCATCCAGTGTGCTGGAGTAGCTGTTGCAACGTAGGGTATCCTATGGGCAACCATTATGTCTGCAATAGGCTTCTTATGCTCTCCCTTACCAGGTAATACGCTTCCAACAGGTGATGTCGTTGTCCAGGCGAATTTAGGTGTCCCGCCAGACCTCTGGATACCAGTATTCATGTAGGCCTCGTTATCGTAGAGTATGTAGAGTACGTCATGGCCACGCTCAGCCATACCACTCAATGCCTGGAATCCTATATCATATGTTCCACCATCACCCGCGAACACCACTACGTCTACGTGATCGTATTTAAGCCTACCAGTCTTCTTCAAAGCCTTAATAGCTGCCTCGATTCCACTACCTGTCGCTGCAGCGTTTTCAAATGCATTATGGATCCATGGGACAGCCCAACTTGTATATGGATAGATCGTTGTTGACACCTCGAGGCAACCAGTTGCGCTGACAACGATTGTTGGACCCCTGAACGCGAAGCTAGCTAATTTAACAACTATTGGTGCCGCGCAACCAGCACATAGCCTATGCCCTGGTATTAGCGCAGGCCTCCTCTGCTCTGCTAACTGCCTTAAATTAAACAATAATGGGAACTCCTTCTTCTCGCCGGGCTCAAATATCCAGAGCTTGTAGGGTGGCTCTCCCTTCTTAACTGGTATTTCAGGGATAGTCTTGACGGCCATTAGCCCCTCACCCCGAGAAACCTCAATCTCTCCTCTTCGGGTATGTATCCTCTCTCGAGGTCTTTTACAAGCTGGTTTATCATGGTGGAAACCATGTCTGGTGATAAATCTCTTCCTCCAAGACCATAAACGTAGTCGACTAGTATTGGCCTACTCCTCTCATGGTATAGAGTTGACGCTATGTCTAGGTATAGTGCTCCATACTGCCCGGGGCCGATAGCTCTATCCATGACCGCAACGAGCTTGGTATTCCTCAATAGATTCCTAATATCACTGTGTGGGAACGGCCTATAAGACTTCACTCTGAGTAAACCAATCTTCAACCCTCTCTCACGATACTTCTTAACAACGCTCCTAATTGTCCCTGCACTACTACCCATAGCAACTATAACGATGTCAGCGTCTTCAACCATGTAGGGGTCTACTAATCCATTTCCATACCTTCTACCCGTTAACTCATACCACTCCTCATTAACTTGCTTTATAACATCTAGAGCCTTATTAATCGCGATCAACTGCGGTATCTTCATCTCGAAGTAGTAATCGTATAGTGCTAGGTTACCGAATGAGAGTGGTCTAGCGGGGTTTAACACATAGTCTACTTCTTCACCGAAGTAATCCACTCTAACCTTAGAGATCTTTCTTGGACCACCGAGGAACTCGTAGACAGCTTCATCGGGTAAAGTATAGATGTTCTCAAGTGTGTGGCTTAGGAAGAATCCATCAATGTGCACTGAGGTAGGTAACTGGACTTCTGGGTGCTCAGCGATCTTAAATGCCTGGATTGTCGTGTCATATGCCTCCTGAACATTCTCCGCGGAAAGCACGATCCAGCCAGAATCCCTCATTAAGTATGCATCCGAGTGGTCGTTGTGAATATTTATTGGTGCTGAGAGAGCTCTATTAACCACAGCTAGGACTATTGGTAGTCTGAGGCCGCTAGCTATATATAAAATCTCAACCATTAATGCCAAACCCTGCGAGGAGGTGGCAGTGAATGCTCTCGCACCAGCAGCTGCAGCCCCCACACATGCACTCATAGCTGAGTGCTCTGACTCCACGGGTACAAACTCAGTGTGTACTTCACCGTTAGCTACAAACTCTGAGTACTTCTCAACGATTATTGTCTGTGGGGTTATAGGGTATGCTGCAACCACGTCTACATAGCTCTGTTTAGCAGCATATGCTATTGCCTCATCTCCATTAAGATTCATCATTACTTGCTTCTCGCGTGGATACTTGGGGATTAATTGAAGCCTACTCATACCTACTCCCCCACCTCTGGAACCATTGTTATCGCCTTCACGGGGCATTCATGTGCACATATGCCGCAGCCCTTACAGTAGTCGTAGTTTACAAATACCTTCTCTCCATCCCATATTATCGACATGTCTGGGCAGTAGAGCCAGCATATCATGCACTTTGTGCACTTACTCTGATCAATCACTGGTCTCAGAGCCCTCCAATCACCAGTTTTAACGTCTGTTGAAAGCCTAAATGCAACTCCACCATGTGGTATTTCACGCCACGAGCGTAGAGTAGCCATATCTTACACCTCTCTCGCTTCTTCAAGCGCTCTTCTAACAAGCAATATGTTTTTCTCAGCTACTGGTTTAGAAAACCTCTCACTAATAGCTTTTTCAACACTCTCGATCTTCACAACACCAATCTTCACGATTCCAGCAAGCATAGCTGTATTAGTGATCTTAGACTTCAACACCTCAAGCGCCAACTTCGATGCAGGTATTAAGACAACTCTATAATCCCCCTTCTTAATGCCGAGAGAGCTAAACACTTGCTCCTCACTCCCCGTATAGTTAGTTATTATGAAGCCACCCTGCTTAAGACCACTAAGTATACTTGGAGACAACAATGTATAGTCGAGTACAACAACAATGTCTGGGCTATAAACCATACTGTGTATTTCCACAGGCTCATCACTAATCCTAGTAAAAGCCATTATTGGTGCACCAGACCTCTCAGGCCCAAACGCTGGGAAACTCTGCACATACTTACCCTCATAGGACGCAGCTAACGCTGCCAAGTTACTAGCCGTCCAACCACCCTGCCCTCCCCTACTATGCCACCTAATCTCAACCAACAATTCAAACACACCTACTTCAATTTCACCTATAAAACCCGCATTTATATACATTAAACACCAATAATACCTAAAACTCCTCTTCTCCATAAATCACGCATTAATGTGAAAACAAAAGCAGTAAATGATATCGCTTGTAAGCATCTACAACTTTATATTTCAATACCAACACGAACAATGATCCATTTCATAGAAAAATAAAATATCTGAGTGAGGGGCTTCATGGAAAACATTGAAAAGGCCATTGCCACGAAAAATTATTTCCTTAACTCAATAACGGTATTTAAGAGATTTTGAAACCACGGCCATGTAGGAAATATCGCAAAACAGCCCCAATACTCGCCGCCAACGGTAGTATAGACTCTTCCCTCTTCAGACTTGTCCCTCGCCTGGAGAATAATTACTAATCTATCTGTATACTCGTGGTAAACCCCATTCTGCGTTATATAGGTTAGATTATATGGTTTATCAAGCACTACTTCTACATATGTAGACTCATTCTTCACTAATTCAACATGTTGCTTAGTGAAGACACATACAGCGAGTCCATACAAGTGGCTGAGTACATCTTCGATCGATGCATAGAGCTTCTCAAAGCCCGGAGATGACGAGTTTAGTGTTAATGTCCTCCCATCTTGGTAATGAACAATTATCTCTTTAACCTTCCCACCCAGCAAAACTCTCGGCTGTGATAAAATTAAATACGATGTTACAAGTAAAACCATTAGTAAAGCCAGGGGAACTAAGAATACTTTGTTTTTCAATATACCGCGGGAACTAATATGCAAACTCTCATCCAATTATAAATTCATCCACAACCTCTCATAAGTTTGTTTACCACTCACAACTGTATTTTACCACATATTTACAGAGCGAAAGGGTTTTTGTCTTGGACCTTATTATATTGATATAGTCCATGGCTTTTTAGAATGAGGAAACATCAGATGGATCTCTAATATCCCTACAGCGTGTTTATTCTTTACATGGCATCAAATATACACGTATTTATAATCTATACGTGTATATTCTTAAATGCAGGTTGCCTTAAACCGGTGTATTGGAGTTGGAGGCTTTGGAAGCACAACCTAGTCTACTGAGTAGGACTACTGGTAAGTACAGAGTGTCTGTGGTTATTGATCGATGTAAAGAATGTGGAATATGTATATTCGTATGCCCAACTAAAGTACTAGTGAAGTCTAGTGTTTTAAATAAATACGGCTATCACCCACCAGACCCAGTTAATATAGACAAGTGTATCGGCTGTAGACTCTGCGAGTACAATTGCCCAGACTTCGCGATCTACGTTGAGAAGGTGGTGTAGAGTGAAGAAGACGTTTGCATCTGGAAACATGGCTATTGCGGAAGGTGCTTTAACAGCAGGTTTGAAGTTCTATGCTGGATACCCTATTACCCCGAGCTCAGAGATCATGGAGTACCTAGCAGAGAAGCTACCTGAGTATGGGGGAGTATTAATACAAATGGAGGATGAAATAGCCTCAATAAACGCAGTCATCGGGGCCTCGTGGGCTGGAGCAAAGGCAATGACCGCAACCTCTGGCCCGGGCTTCTCCTTAATGGCTGAGGCGATTGGATTAGCAACTATAACGGAGACCCCACTAGTTGTTGTTAACGTAATGCGGGCTGGTCCAAGCACTGGTGTACCAACAAAGACAAGTCAATCAGATGTTCTACAGGCGAGGTGGATGTCCCATGGTGACTACATAGTACCCATTTACTCGCCCTGGAGCGTTCAAGAAGCCTACGACTTGACAATAAAAGCCTTCAACACAGCTGAGTTACTTAGAACACCCGTTGTAGTCCTCAGCGACGCAGTAGTAGCCCACTTATGGGAACCCCTTACATTGATGGAGAGGGGGGAGGTTGAGGTCATTAGTAGGAAGACTCCTGTAGTTCCCACTGGAGAGCCATATCCGCCATACAAGCCTGACCCAGACCTTGTCCCCCCAATGCCTCTATTTGGAAGGGGTTTCAAGGTGTTGGTTGAGTCACTAATTCACGATGAAAGAGGGTTCTATAGTCCAAGAGATGATGGTTACAGGTCTCTTGTTAAGCGGATTTCACTGAAAGTATTGAAGAGGCTAGACTATGTATATGAGCAAGACGCTAGGTTTACTGAAGACGCAGATGTACTCCTCGTCTCCTATGGCTCAACGGCTCGATCAACATACCTAGCCACAATTGAGCTGAGAAAGCAGGGTGTAAAAGCTGGTTTCTTGAGGTTGAAGACTCTGTGGCCACTTGACGATGATAGAATTAGGAAGACTTCGAATGCAAGGAAGATCATAGTGGTTGAGAATAATATTGGGAAGATATACTTGGATATAGATAGGATCTTTAAGGATAGAGAAGTCTATCCATCACCAGTTTTAAGCCTCGAACTCCCAACACCGAGAGATGTACTCGAGGCTGTAGAGCCATGGCTATGACTAGGCAAACCCACCCACTCGATAAACACCTCCGCTTAGAGAGAATACCAACACTATACTGTCCTGGATGCGGGCTTGGAATAGCGCTGGGTGCGTTACTCAGAGCACTCGACAAGAGAATTAGTGAAGGCACTATAAACCCCGATAAAGTACTATGGGTAGGGGGCATTGGCTGCTCCTCGAGAATGGTGTTTTATGTTAACTATGATGCAGCACATGTAATCCACGGGAGAGCAATACCATTCGCTCTGGGAGCTGTACTAGGAAACCCCGATCTCCTGGCCATAGTTACTGGTGGTGATGGAGACATAGCTGGAATCGGGGGAAACCACCTTATACACGCTGCTAGGAGGAATATAGATATGATAGTACTAATGTTCACAAACTTCGTGTACGCAATGACAGGTGGACAGGTAGCACCAACAACTCCACGGGGTGTTTCAACCACTACAACTCCACGTGGAAACCCCGAGTACCCCGTAAACGCCGTTAAACTCGTTGGCTCACTAAATGCTAACTACGTTGCACGTGCAAGTGTCACTACACCACACTACATAGAGCAGTTTTTCTACAAGGCCTTGGGTATGCGTGGATTTAGATTCATAGAGATTGTATCGACGTGCCCGGAGATATATGGAAGACACATCGGTCTTCGAGACCCCGTTGAAATGTACGGTGAGTTGAGGAAGAGAATTAAGTATAAACACAAGCCAAGCCTTGAGGAGGCGGAGATCGACTGGGAGAAGGGGATCGTCATAGGGGAGTTTGTGGAGAGGAGTAATCCATCACTCATAGAGATACTTAAGGGTGTTAGGAGTTGAAGTATGAGGTTTTAATTGTGGGTAGGGGTGGACAAGGGGTTTTATTATTAGGGAGGATCATGGGGTTAGCTGCTAGTAAGTATGCTGGATTATACGCGGTTGTAACTGAGACGTATGCTGCTGAAACTCGCGGCGGGGAGAGTAGGTCGGATGTAGTGATTGCGTCTTCAATGGAGGAGGCTCCATACGTAAGAGTCTTAAAACCCAATATCGCGGTGTTTATGTATCCCTATAGACTCGACTACTATAAGAAGATCTTGGGAGAAAACACACTGGTAGTAGTAGATGAGGAGTATGTAGAACCCAGCGTGTTTCAAGGAAACCGGTTAATTACATTTAGATTCAGTGAATTCGCTGAGAAGCGTTTTAATACGAGAAGAGTAGCAAACATCGTCATCCTCGGGAGGATACTACGTGAGATCAATATACTTAAATTAGACCATGTGAAGAGCGCGCTAGAGGAGCTTATACCGGGAAAATGGCTTCCACTAAATCTACAAGCTCTCGAAGAAGGGTACAGGATCTAAGTTAATAGCTTTTTCTAGCATTTAAAACCCATTACTTATTAAACAGTATTTGGGCCGGTAGCTCAGCTGGAAGAGCGCCGCCCTCGCACGGCGGAGGTCCCGGGTTCAAATCCCGGCCGGTCCACTGAATCTACATAAAGCTAGTTAATCCTCTTTCCCTGGTTCCAGGTGGTAGTGCAGGATACCATTCATTAAACCCTGATACTATTGCGAAGTACGTGTTTAAGAACCTCGTTAATAGCCTCATGAAGTATGGTTTACCGTGCTTTGTTAATTCCTCTTCATAGATCTCCATGTTTATCGCTATTGCTGATGGGTTGACTATGTCTGGTTGAACAGCTATTTTACAGTCTTGACACACTGTTAGTGCTTTTGAGAGTATAGAGTGCATTACTCTAACTCGCTCCAGGGGTTTGAGTTTATCAAGCTCGTTTCTATGCTCTGGCGATATTACAATGCCCATTACAACGACTACTCTATCTCTCTTATCAATAGGCATGACCACACTAAACCTAATACTTGGAACACTAGGGGTTGATACGCCAATCCCCCATGCAACCCTAGCCTCTGGTGGAGCCTCGAGCTTTGAAATAGTAAACGATTCTTCAATAAGCCACTTCGTAATAGACTCTGTAATATCCAACGCTAACACCAATTTGTCTTTACTCATAACAATATTTTTAACTCACTCCCGCTGATTATACCTTTTAAAACGCCTTCTATACTTCAATTACTACATAGGATACCACTAGTCGAGGTGGTGTTTATGGGTGAAGAAATTCCAGAGCACTTAAAGCTAAAGATATATAGAAAACTCATAACACAAATCTCCCAGCAGAAACAACAGGCTGAGGACCCCGAGAAATTAGTATACTCCAAGCTAGCAGATGAAAAAGCAGTTGAATTAATGAATAAATTGAAAACTAAGTACCCAGATATATATAGAACGCTAGTTAATGAACTATACAGGGCAATAAAGAATAATGCAATAAGCGAGATCGACGGCTACACTCTATACCAGTTATTCCAAACACTTGGACTAGATATCAAACCAGATCTCAGGATAAAATTCATAAAGCATGGCAAAGAAGTAGACTTGAAGGACTATTTATAACTCAAACCCCAGGATTCGTAAAGCATTCCTTCTGACCTCCTCCCCGCCCTGAAGGGCGAGGCTTTCAGTTGTAACCACAGAGATTTTCTTTGTGTTGTCTATGAGTAAAGGTAGTGTCCTTCTTTACAGGTACTAATAACATTAACAGTGCTTAGTGATAATTGAGGCGTTTTTAATTTTGTTAAAATAAAGTACCTTTTTCAATAGTGTTTCGAAGCAGGTATAATCCAATAGCCTCTGCTACTATGTCTGCTATTGAACCGGGGTTTATCTTCCTCTCGTAGAATTCTTGGTCGAGTTGCCAAACTCTGTGAACCCAGCTGGCATTATTTAGTCCTATTATCTCGTCGAGAACTTGGCGTGCTTTTATAGATGCTTCCCTAGCGACTTCTTCACCATGCTTTAGAAATACTATAGTATCTCTATTCTCACTGAGTAAGTAGAGGTATGTCTCTACTATGGCTCTATTTAAGTCTCCATGTGTTTCCATTCTTCCACGTAGAAACCTTTCTCCTTGATAACCGCGTTTAAATCCATTTAATGCGTCATCAGCTATAATGTCGAATCTCGATGAGTATGAGAGTACTTGGTATAGCGTGTGTTTCTTCTCAAGTAGCTTCCTAATATATGCTTTATCCCAGACGTTAACGTACTCCCCTGTTTCATCGCTTGGTTTAAGATAGCTTGGCTTCGCTTTTCTAATTGCTTTATAGTAGTACACTGCATCATATACTGTAGTCTGGCGAATAATTGATACCCCTATAGACTTTAATTCGTTGAGGTCAATTAAGCCACTACTAACCATTCTACCTATTGAGACGCTTAGTAAGCTTAGAAGAAGTGAGGAGCCGAGACACGTATTACTAGACCTTGCTTTATCGACGACATCTCTCACTAATCCATAAACAAGATCACCTATTAAGAGTCTCCGCGGAGGGTACATACCTCTCTTCACGCCTTTTTCAAGGTATTTTAATGCATAAATCCCCGTTGCTAGGAAAGCCTCGTATTTTAAGTCTATGTAGTCTCGCAGCCTATGGACGTTCCCAGGCTTTGGGTAACCAGATGCCTCCAGTATTAGTGCAAGTGCTAGTGGCTCTGCCAGTGATCTAGTGGTAATCTTACTCATTTATCTAAAACCACAAACTACGTTACTTCCTCTCCGCGAGAACTCGATCTAGTGCTAGTAGAGCCGCTATATTGCCTTTAACAAGCCCTACCTTAGTGCGTAGATCCATTGCTTGCTCTTCTTCCTCAACCTGCTCATTTACAAACCAATGTAGAAAAGCCTCTGTAGCCTTATCCCCTTGTTTTTGGGCGAGCTCCACCAGCTTCCATATCCTCTGAGTATTTGACTTCTCCGCTTCATAGAAGTCCCTCACAGCCTCCTCTACACTACTCCAGTTTTTCTTCTCGGGTGTAACCTCGTATAATTCTACGCGCCAACCTCTCTTCGTGAGGTACTCGTAGAATTTAAGAGCATGTTCAACCTCCTCCTTGGCTTGAACCATGAAGTAGTGTGCAAAACCAGATAATGCAAGCCCCTGGAAGTACGCTGCCATAGCGAAGTATAAGTAGGCATTTCTAAGCTCTTGATTCAACTGCTTATTCAAAGCCTCAATAATCTCTTCACTCATCTACATCACCAAGGATTGATAAATACACTGGGGTTAATTAATTATCACAAACTAGTTGAACACGTGGTGTTTTAAGCATAGTAAATAACACTTTATTTTAGCGGAGAAAATGACGCCACAAACATAGCTCTAGATAGATCTCCCTTTATCTAGAGACCAATGCTACATTGGTTGAAGTACAGAGACCCTTGATTTACACCATTGAATTAATTGTAGAGCCCTCATTCAATCCTAGGCTTCAAGTAGTTAACATCGCGCTACTCTATGTTTGCATGTTTCTCCTTCATCTCCTCCTCTGTTATTCCAAGTCTATGCATGAGCTCTACAACTACTCCATCTAGAAATATCATAGTGGTTACTTCAAATAGCGTACCAAGTGGCGCTAGTGGCTCGTGTAACCCCCTAACTTGTCTCACAATATAGTCTTCTTCGACGGCGAGCTTTGTTCTACCGGGGATCCTGACGACTAAGTCTGATACTCGTCCAAGAGGGCTATCTGGATAGGTTGTAATAGCGACTACTCTTGCCCCTATAGACTTAGCAGTCTCGGCAACTGCGACAACTGTCTTTGTGCGTCCAGATCCAGATACAGCTAGTAGTATGTCGTCTCTCCTCATCGGTGGGGTAATGGTTTCTCCAATAACATACACGTCGAAGCCCATGTGTGTAAGCCTCATAGCAAAAGCCTTTGCAACTAAACCACTCCTCCCAGCGCCAACAACAAATATTCTCCTACCCTCCCTCCTCGCATTCAACAAGAGGTCTATCATAGAGTCTTTCTCACTATCACTAATTAACTCAATAGCCTTCGAGACATAGTCCACAATCTGTATAACAGCATCCCGAGTAGGCCCAGAAACCATCTAATTCCCTCAAATATCTAATCTACAAAGCTATTATAAATAATACTTATTAGCCAGTAGACACTAAGCTATAAACAACCCCGCCCCCTCACACCTCTAGAAATCCCACCCGGGAGATGAAGATGAAGGAGGTCGGTCGGGCGGGGTACACCTCTCCATTCACGGTGTTGACTCCATTGAAGAATCTAAGTGTTGTTAGGGAGTTTGACCCGTGGAAGTCTCCTCTATGTACTTGTCCAAGGAAGTATAGTCTACACCCTTACACGGGTTGTAGCCACTACTGCCTCTACTGCTATGCTACATCGTATATTGGATTAAAACCTAGTAGACCAAAGGAGAGACTACTCGTGAAGCTCGCAAGGGACATTTCAGTAATACCCAGAGGCTCTATCATAGAGCTAAGCACTAGTAGCGACCCATACCCCCCAATAGAGAAGCTCATGGGTCTCACAAGGAAAGCCCTAGAGCTATTGAGTGGAGGTGGATTTAGAATACTCATAACTACGAAGTCGGATATAGTTGTGAGAGACATTGATATTCTCGCAAACTCAAACAGCGCTGTAATGCTCACCATTACTACTCTAAATAGCGAATTAGCTAAGACAATAGAGCCGGGAGCCCCAGACCCCCGTGATAGACTTAAATCACTAAGAATACTCGCAGAGCATGGAGTGCCCGTAGGTGTACGTGTAGACCCCATAATACCATTTATAAACGACGACCCCGGAGAATTATTAGAACTCGTTGATACAGTAGCTGACGCTGGAGCACAACACATAGTTACATCTACTTATAAAGCGAAGTGGGATAGCTTGAAGAGGCTGAAAAGCAGGCTCCCAGATGGAGTAGGTTGGAGAATAAGTGAGTTATTCAGAGAGAAGGGAGTATTCATACACGGATACTACTACCTACCATCCAATATGAGAAGGCAACTACTAGAACCAGTAATTAAGCAAGCTAAAAAACACAACCTCACTTATGCAACATGTAGAGAGGGATTCCTGGACTTCCATAGTGCCCCAAGCTGTGATGGATCACACCTAGCAAATCGTCTGACCTCCTCCCCGCCCTGAAGGGCGAGGCTTTCAGTTGTAAAATTAACCAATGTCCACTAAGAATAGAGTTCTCTAATACTAGTGCTCCGCTTCTTGCTCATTCTCCAATCAAGCAAAATAACTATTAGGGATATAGCGATCGAGGCCATTAAGACGACAAGTAATATGAAATCGCATCCTCCACTAAAACCTGTCTGGGACTGTGTATTTGTCGACGTATAAGGAGAACTAGTCATCGTCATTGGAATAGTGCTCGGCAATTTAAAACCCCCTGTATATCAAATTCCAACTCAGCCTCTGGGGCCCGTTCACTAATCACTGGTAATACCGCTCATCATCATGTTTTTTCATGCTTACTTGGATTAATTAAGTTTACTCCTCCCGCTTCGCCTCAACTATGGTGAGTTTTCCAATAGCGTTGTTTTTCCTGGCTAGATTAATGTAGAATTGTATTATTTTAATGGAATGGTTTACTTCGTCCTCGAAGTAACACATAGTTGAAACTAATCGACCATTATATAGTGTAGCAATTATTCTCTTGAAGCGGGGTTTTTCACAGTTATCTACACGGGCTTCTTGTAGTAGACCTATCATCGCCATTGCTTCAACATATCTCAGAGTACAGTTCTCTGTGCAGGTTACATACTGCTCTATACTCAATTGAAACACCTTGATAACAGAAAGCCCCCAGGGCTTTAAAAGCCTATCAATTGCGATACCCCTTACGGGATAAATGTATGGCTTGGAGGAAGGAGGAGACTATAGGGGATAAGATCAAGAAGTTGTTCACGAATCAAGAGGACTCCATGGAGAAGAAGGTTATAATCGCACAGTACAGGCTTAAAACCGCTATGGGTAGAATAAACAACTACATTGAGAAATTGTCTGAGAGAGATAAGATTCTATTCGATAACATTGTAGATGCCTTAATGAAGAAGGATGAGACTAGGGCAAAGATGTACGCTGGTGAAGTAGCTGAGATTAGAAAGATTAGTAAGCAGCTCTTAACAGTCCAGTATGCACTAGAACACGCATCACTAAAACTCGAGACGTTCTTGATCTATGGAGGTGCAGTCAACGAGGTTGCACCAGTAATTGGAGTAATGAGGGAGGCTGTGGGAATAGTCAAGAACATTGCTCCAGACGTTTGGATCGATCTACAGGTTGCCGTGAGAGAGCTGGAAACCGCTATGGGAGAGTCGATGGCAGCCCTCGGTATAAGTGTG
>Ga0080004_1093783_pt2 | contig 24357 bp, 23 predicted proteins | sample WasSprMetagenome_FD_69207 | JGI IMG/M metagenome (GOLD analysis project Ga0080004, IMG submission 69207) | Sulfidic aquatic microbial communities from Washburn Spring, Yellowstone National Park, USA - WS (SPADES assembly) (version 2) | ecosystem: Environmental > Aquatic > Thermal springs > Hot...
GTTATCCGTGTTAAAATCCGCGGTTACCCGCGGTTATTGATGTTCGCTAATAATTTTTCCTCCTAATGTTCTTAACTCATCTAATGCTTTCTTTGCTTCTTCTTTGTTTGGAGGTTTGCCGTGCCATTCAAATTTCTTTTCCATAAAACTTTTATTTAAAAATTTTCATTTATAGACATTTCCTCTCCAATCTATTCTCTCAATATAAGCTATATTGTTATTAAATCGGAATTCGACTATAATTCTCAATTTACCAGCTTTAATTCTATAAAATCCTAACCACTCACCTTTTAGTTTTTTAATATTAATATTCACATTTTCGCCCCTCAGTTTTCTTAAGGCCAGCTTTATTTTTGCAACTACGTAATCTTCATTAACATTATTTTTCTTTAAAAACTTCAAGGAATCATCAGAAAATTCAATCGTCCATTTCATATTTCAATCTCTATTTTCTTTATAGCTCGGCGAGTAGGTTTTTTATAACGTCTTTCAATATCTCTTTGTTCAGCCTTAGAAACATAAGGCAACATTAAAGCTCTCAATCTCATTATTTCTTGTTCTAAAACTTCCTTGATGCTTTCTTTTATTAAAATTTTTAAATCTTTTTTAGAAATTATTATGTTGCTCATAAGTAAATTATATCATAAAAACCAAGACATTAAACAATACAAAAATAAAAAAAAGACACGAAACAACACAAACGTCATTACAATATGAAAAATAAGAAAATAGATATCAACCACGAAACAACACGAAAAATAGATAGAAACACTAAACAACGCAAAAGCTTTGGGGATTTTCGTGTAAATTAGAATTTTCGTGTATTTTCGTGTGTATTTTATGTGTTTTTATGTAAATTAATAAAAATAGACACCCGTGTTAATCAGTGTTGAAATCCGCGTTTATCCGCTCTATATCTTCATCTGCGTTCATCTGCGTTGTATCAGCGTTTATCCGCGGTTATTGATGTTCGCTAATAATTTTTCCTCCTAATGTTCTTAATTCATCTAATGCTTTCTTTGCTTCTTCTTTGTTTGGAGGTTTGCCGTGCCATTCAAATTTCTTTTCCATAAAACTTACTCCTTTTCCGGGAATAGTATAAGCAATAATAACCGATGTTCTTCTCCATTCAGATTGCGCTTCTCTAACTGCATCAACAAAAGCTCTAATGTTATGACCATCAACTTCTAAAACATGTAGCTTGAATGCTTCTAATTTTTGTCTTAATGGTTCAAGTGGCATTACATCTTCAGTAAATCCATCAATTTGAATATAATTTCTATCAATAATAATTGTTAAATTTGGTAAAGGATTTTTGCCAAGCCACATATAAGCTTCCCAAGTATTCCCTTCTTGATGTTCTCCATCAGAAGTTATACAATAGACATGGTAATCTTTTTTATCTAAAATTCCTGCATAAGCAATGCCAATGGCTTGAGAAATTCCTTCACCGAGAGGGCCTGAGGTTGTTTCAAGTCCTGGAAGAGATGTTCTATGTGGATGACCTTGAAGACGAGAATTAATTTTTCTTAAAGTTTTAAGTTCTTCTATTGGGAAATAACCAGCAAGTGCCATAGCAGCATAACGAACAGGGCAAATATGACCATTAGACAAAATTAATCTATCTCTATCAGACCAATCCGGATTTTTAGGATCATGTTTTAAGATATGAAAATAAAAAGCTGAAAAAATGTCTGCCATTCCAAGTGAACCAGCAGAATGACCTGAACCAGCCTCAAGTAGCATTTCAATTATTAGCTGCCTTATTTCATTAGCTTTCTCTTCTAAAAATTTTACTTTTTCCTCACTAAGTTCTTCAATCATGTTATCGCGGATAAGTGCGGATAATAACGCGGATGATATTAATGATATTTTTTTATTATAAATTATCTTCTGCTATAAACGAAAACCGCTAAAATGTATATGAATGCAGATTTCGCAAGCTTTGTTTTCTTCGATTTAATTGCAACATTTTTATTTAAAAACATGAGGTGTTTTAAATTAACAAAATTTTATCGTAAACACATAAATTCATTTTGATACTCCTATTTAAATATAAGCTTTTAATACTCTTTTAATTTTCTTTATCCCCTCCCCTTCTCTTAAAATTTGAATCTTGGGGGTACGTAAGTCAATTAAAGTGGATGGCTTAGAAATTAAATCTCCTCTATCTAAATAAAAAACTTTATTGCCAAAATATCTTCTTGCTTCTTTTATATTTTTTGCTGGTTCATATCCTTCCCAATTTGCTGAAGGAGCAATAAGTGGTCCAGAAATTTTTAAAATATTTAAAACTAATTTACTTTTAGGAATTCTAAATGCTAAAGAATTAGTACCACGGTGAAGATAATAAAAATTATTACCCGGATTTGAGCCGGATTTACTTCCCGAATTTTTACCGGATGAATTACCCGGATGATTACCGGATTTATCCGGTTTAAATCCGGGTAGAATATCCGGTTTTAATCCGGGTGAATTTTTAGATATATCCGGTTTTACATCCGGGTAATTTATCCGGCTATTATCCGGGTATGTTGATAATATCACGCTGACCTTCCCTGGCCACAATTTTTCTAAAATCTTTTTTTGCCATAAAGTTAATCTTATATTAAATTTTTTTAAATCTTCTAAGCTTGAAATTAGAATAATACATGGCTTATTTGGATTTCTTTTTCTTAATTTATAAACTTTTTCTACAGCTTTTTTATTAAAAGCACTTGTGCAAATTCCATAAATAGTGTCAGTTGGAATTACTCCAATAGCTCCTTCTTTTAAAAGCATAGCTGCTTTCATCCAATCTAAATCTTCTTTTCCTTTATATCCACCAACTAAGTTATCGTTTCTAATTACTCTATGACATGGAATATTATGATCTTGATTTTTAGCTAAAATATTAGCAACCACTCTATAGGCTTTTTCATTGCCTGCTAACTTTGCTACTTCTTTATATGTTAAGAAACTACCCGGAGGAATTCTTTTTACTATTTTTAAAACTTTTTCTTTAAACATAAATTTAATCTAAATGTGAAACGTCGTGAGGATAACTTTCTATTAAACCTGCTTCTGTAATTTTTATAAATTCAGCATTTTCCCAAAGTTCTTGTAAATTTCTTGCTCCACAATAAGAAAATCCTGATCTAATACCTTTTTCTAATTCTTCTAAAATTTTCACTACAGTTCCTTTATAATCTACAAAACCATAATTTACTCCTTCATCTGTAGGTAAATATTCTGGATTTTCTTGTGTTTTTTCAATTTTATCTTTATAGGCACTAGTGGAAGCCATTCCCCTGAAATATTTTACTAATCTATCTTTTAATCTAAATATTTCACCTGGTGCTTCATCTGTACCTGCTAAAAGAAATCCTAACATCACACAATTAGCTCCAGCTGCTAAAGCTTTAACAATATCTCCAGAATTTCTACAACCACCATCAGCAATAATAGGTGTATCACCAGCTCCTTTTCTAGCAAGTTGTATAGCAGTAATTTGCGGTACGCCTACGCCAGCAACAATTCTAGTCTTGCAAGTACTGCCTGGTCCTATACCAACTTTAATGATATCTGCGCCAGCTTCTTTTAAATCTAGTGCTCCCTCTTCTGTAGCTACATTTCCAGCAATTAAAGGAACATTTGGAAATTTTCTTTTAACTTCTTTTATAGCTCGTAATGCCTTTTCTAAATGTCCATGAGCTACATCAATACATAAAACATCTACTCCGGCTTTTACTAATTCTTCAGCTCTTTCTAAATAATCCCCTTTAATTCCAATAGCAGCTCCAACTAATAACCTTCCTTTTTTATCTCTGACAGCCTTTTTATTTAAAGAATGCTCAAAATCTTTAAATGTAATTAAGCCTCTTAAGGTCCGATCTTCATTAACAATAGGAATTTTTTCTAATTTATATTTTTTAAAAATTTCTTTAGCTTCTTCTAAAGAAATTTCTTTATAGCTTACAATCAATTTTTCAAATGGAGTCATGATATCTTTAGCTAATTTATTATCATCATCTTCTAAAATGTAATCACGCTTAGAGATTAATCCTAAAAGTCTATTTTTCTCATCGACGACTAAAAAAGTATGAAAATGATATTCTTCTGCTTTTTCTTTAATTTCCTTTAAAGTTGTTTCAGGAGAAATAGTAATAGGATTTTCAACAAAATAATTTTCAGCTCGTTTTACCTTTTCTATTTGTTTAGCTTGGTATTCGATAGAACAAAATCGATGAATAATACCTAAGCCACCATTTCTAGCCATAGCAATAGCCATTTCAGCTTCAGTTACAGTATCCATAGGTGAAGAAATTATAGGCAATTTAAGAATTATTTCTTCTGTTAATTTTGTAGATAAATCAATATCTTTTCTTGATTCTATTTTCGATCTTTTAGGTATAAGCAAAACGTCATTAAAAGAATACCCTTCTCTCATGACAATTTAAATTTTACAATAATTTAGCCTTAAAAATCAATTATAGATTTATTTGTTTCTTTTTTAAGTTTGATAATTAAAGCTTTATATCTAATGTTATTTTCTAAGTTTGAAATTGCTTCACCATCACAACCTATATCTAAACCTAATTTTTCAATAATCAAATTTTTATATTCTTTAAAAACTTCCCAATAAGGATTATTTTTAGCTAACAATTCCAAGTCAGTATTATTTAAAACTTCATTTTGCCATTTCTGAATTTCTTCATAATTACTTTCAATAGTTACAAAATCATATTCTAAAGAGATATTTTCTTTTTCTAAGTCATTTCTAAGATCTTCTATAAAATCTGTCCAAGTTTTTATTTCTTTATTTTTATATTTTTCTAGAACATTTTTAAACAAAAGAAGAAAATTATTTAAACCTAATTTAATGCTATAAGCATTTTGTTTTGCTTTTTCATCCATCACCAAAAATTCCGAATTAATTTGGTTAACTAAAGCAAATAAAATAATAGAAAACTTAAAAGGATCATTGAGATAAAATTTATTTTTGATGGCCTCTTTTAAGTCATTAAAAAGATTAACTGCATCTCCTGAAAAATTTTGCTCAAATTCTTTGTGTGCCCTTTCAAGGTCAATACTTGTTTTGATTAAATTTTCAATTTCTTTGAAAAAATCATTAATTTTTTCTTTTTCTAAAATAAAACATTTAATTTTTGCTTCATTAGGATCATAAACAAAATAAACATATTTATTTCCTTTTTTCTGATAATACAAAGCTAAAGCAGGAACATACATATTTAAATCTTCTACAAAAATAGCCTCACCTCCATCTTTAAGAATTCTTAAAATTTCTTCAATATTACCTAAGCCTAATATATGAAGAAAAACATTAGAACCAATTACAATAGGCAACGAATTTTCTTTAATTGGGATATTTCTAAAATCAAAATTTAATCGTATTCCTTCTAGATTCTCTTTTAAGGCTTCTAAATTTATATCTGAAAGAATATATCTTTCTTTTAATTCTGGTGGTAAAAGTTCTAAAATTCTGCTTTTGTAACTTCCAATTTCTAATATAACAGGCTTTTCTTGGGTATAGTTTTCGAGATAATTAGGGTAAATATAATTTTTAAAAAGTTTTTCAAAAAAATATTGATAAAAAAATAAAATATTAGGATAATCAGGATAAATTGGATTATCTTTAAATCTTTTAATTAAACTTTCTACATTTTCCTCAATTAATTCTGTTTCTCGTTTTCTTTTCCAACCTTCTAAAAATTTGAACATATTTTTAAAAATTTTAAGACATTTTTCTTAAAACAACAGTGATTTCTCCTTTTAATTTCTTATCTTTTAGCCTTGAAATTATTTCTTTCAGATCTCCTCTTAAATATTCTTCATAGATTTTTGAAATTTCTCTAGCAATAGCTATTTTACAATTTCCTAAAACTTCATAGATTGTTTTTAAGGTTTTTTCTAATCTTTTTGGTGATTCATAAAAAATAATTGTCACATCTAGTTCTTTTATTCTTTCTAAATAATTTTTAAGCCCCTTTTTAGGCAAAAAACCTAAGAATAAAAATTTATCTGTAGGAAGCCCAGAACCAACTAAAGCGGTTAAAAACGCAGATGGTCCTGGTAACACTTCTATTTCTAAATTATTTTCTAAACATGCTTTAATTAGCTTATAACCAGGATCTGAAATACCTGGCATACCAGCATCAACGACTAAAGCTGATTTATATTTTTTTATTATTTCCAAAAGAAACGGAATTTTTTGATCTTCTTTAGGAGCAAAATAAGAAATTAACTTCTTGTTTTTTATGTCATAATGCTTCAAAAGAATATTAGTTCTTCGAGTATCTTCGCAAATAATATAGTCAACTTCTTTTAAAATTTCTAAAGCTCTTATGGTAATATCTTTTAGGTTCCCAATCGGAGTAGGAACGATATAAAGCTTATTCATTTTATAATTTTAAAATGAGAATAGAAAAAGGTCCAAAAGAAAGTAAAAAAGATAAGAAATTATCAAGAAGAAGATTTTTAAAAACCCTCTTGCTTACTGCTTTAATACTGTCTCTTAAAGGAGATACTAGAAAAGAAGAAAAAGAAACTCGAAAAGAATTTAGTTTAGAAGAATTTTTAAGTAATATTAATAAAGAATTAAGTGAAATAGAAAATACTTCAGAATTAGAACTTTCAAAAGAAGAACAAGAAAGACTAGAGAAAGAATTCAAAGAATTAAAAGAGAATCGTGAATATTTAGCTTATCCTATCAAAGCATATTTTTTAGATAATCCTCTTTTAGCTATTGATACTTTATGGGAAGAAAAAAATGAACGAATAAAAGATGAAGAATTAATTTTCAAATTTAGAGAAATAAAATTAAGTTTTTTAAAAAAGCTCCTTATAGAACCTAAAGGCTATATTAAAGACTTACAGGAATTTAAAGATTATATAGAAGGATGCATTACAGAAGCTTTACTTACTTTAGATTTAGAAAATTTATTTAATAATGAGAGATATAAATTTGACGAAGAAATTAAATCTGTAATTTTAGAAATTTTACAAGATCAAACTTTTATAGATTTTCTAGTTAAGAGCTTATTAACTTTAATATTAGTAGAAATATGTCACACAAGCAAAGGGGTTGAATTTGATAAAAAGGTTTTATCTTATATTTTACAAAAATATGGATTAAGGTTCCTTTCTTCTATTCCAGCTGTTTATGACAATCGACTTTCTTTAGGACCATTTCAGTTAACAGATTTAGTTATAGGAGAAAACAAAGAAGCATTTTACCCAATTAATTTTATAAACAATTTTGTAAAAGAATTTGATGAAGAAATTAGAAAAAAATATAATCTTCCGCAATATAAATTGCCAACATCTTTAGAAAAATTTGAAATTAGACATCATTTTAAAGCCGAAGTTTATTTATTACTCTTTTATTTATTAGAGCTATTTAGAAAAGTACCTTTAGAGAAAATCAAGAAAGCTTATCAAAAAGATAAAGATTGGTTTTATAATCAATTGTGCTTTTATTTTGCTGGCTGTCATCATCTGCCAGGTCCTACACAAAATTTGTTTGATGAATTTTTAAATGATGAAGAAAAAGTTGAAAATAAAAAATCTTTCATTGAATTTGTAAATAACAAAAGTACAAATGGAAATTTGATTGTTTATCTTAGAAGGTTCAAAGAAAAATTTTAATTACGATTTAAAAATGCCGCCTTTGTAGGCGGCATTTTTTAAAGAGTTATTTTTAATAAATATATACATATTGAATCCTGTTCTTTTTTACATATTCAAAAACAAAATCTGAATAACATAAAGGTATTCTTATACAACCATGGCTTGCTGGGAAATTAGGTACACTTTTATATCCATGTATTGCATAAGCTCCATAAAAATATATTGGATTATACATATACCCTGACCAAGGTTTACCTATAACTTTATGCCATCCTTTTTTAAATCTATATATTTTAAATCGCCCTTTTACAGTACTATTATTTTTACCTGAGGAAATTGGAATAATATATTTCACCAAACCATTTTCTACAATATAAAGCACCTGTAATTTTATATCTACTTCAATATGCTTTTCATTCTTTTTAAATTTTGCTTGCGGGATAGCAGGGTTTTTTAAAGAATTTAAAGTCTCTTTACCTATAATTCCATCAATTTTCAATTTGTTGACTTTTTGAAAAGCTATAACAGCAAATTTTGTTTTAACTCCATATTCTCCATTCAAATCTGGCAGATAACCTAACTTAACTAATTTAACTTGAATTTCTTTTATTTCTTTTCTTTTTTCTTTAAACTTATACATTTCAGCAGAAGTATAGTTTATCATTAAAAGAACCAACAACAGCTTGAATAATTTCTTCATCTTTTCACCTCCTTTAAGAGTGCAAGGATTTTAATTATAAACTATCTTTACAGAAAAATAAAATATTGTTATAATAAAATTAGCAGACTAAAAGGAGGTGGGCAGGATGAAAGAAGTATTCGTTCTTACATTATGTATATCCTTTATTAATATATTTATATGGTTAGGAGAAGAAATGATATATTGGTTTAAAGATACTGAAAATATAATAGAAAAGATAGCCTATATAAATTTCTTTATCTATCTTATAACAGGCATTTTTCTTTGTATACTAAAAATAGGGGAGGTGTTAGGAATATGGAAGCTGTGATAGTAATGTTTATTATTTGGCTTATAATGAGCATTATAGTTATAGGAAGCGCTTCTATATTAACATTACTAAATAAAGCTAAGCAAGGTATAGTTATACTAGGAATATGGATAATTATTACCTTTATCTTATTTATGATTAATCTAATGATCCCAATTAAATAGGGTAAAATCTAATAAAAATAGGGCCAAGTTTTATTCTTGGCCCATTTTGTTTTTAAACTCTTCAATTAAACTAGTTTTAATAGGATCAATATTTTTGAAGCTAGCTAAATAATAACTTGTAAATCCTGCTAATAAAATGTTCTTAACTGAAATTATTAATCTTTCTTTTCCTGTAAAATTGGCTATTTCGTTCTTTATTTTTCTTTCTTCTAATATGTCTCTCAAAATATCTATTCTTTTTTTAATTTTATCTGAAATAAACTCAGGAGCATTTAAAAACAAAACAAAGAAATTTTTATAAAATTTTTCATTCTCAAAAATTTCTAATTCGTTATGGCAAAGTTCTGGCAAAAAATTATAAAAAGCAGGATATTTTGTGTTTTCATTAAACATTATTTTCCAATAATAGGCTAAAGGATATAAATATTCTGTAGTATAAATTAACAAAATTTTACTTCCTATTTCTTCTGCTAAAAGCTGCGCTTTATTTTCTATTTCCTTAACATTAATTTCTTTTTCAAAATAATCACTTTGAACTTTTAAGTCTTCATTTATTAATTTAAAGAGAGCTTTAAGCATATATCCTATAGCTAATCGTGGTAAAAGATCATCTTCAGGTAATTGAATGTATGGTAAATTATTTTCTTTTGCTAGATTAAGTAATTTTCCATTTTTAGAAATAACTATCAAATTTAATTTTCTATTAAGGGCCTCATTAAAACTTGTAATTGTTTCCTCAGTTTCTCCAGAATAAGACATAACTATAATCAATCTTTCTTCTAAATCATTTAAATGAGGCAAGTTGTAATCTTTATGAACGTAGATATCTATTTCTGGGAACAAGAATTTTAAATAATCTCCTGCTAAGTGAGAACCACCCATTCCACAAATTAAAAATTTCTTAGAATGTTTAAAATTTTCTTTGTTTTCAATAACAGGTTCGAAATCAAATTGCTTAATAAAGTTTCTAAGTTTTTCTAAGACATCCATTGATTAAATTATATCTTATTCACTAATATGACTGTAATTAAATAAAGCAAAAATATAATTATAGTGACAGAATCAACTATTAAGCAGTAAACACAATAATCTTTTATTACGTTAAATTGTAAGTATATTAAATAATTAGAAAATATAAAACCTAAAAAAGAAAATATAACTCCTGCGCTTATAAAATCTTTATTTACAAATGCAACCAGTGTCAATAAGAAAAGAAAAATAAAATAAATAAATCCTAATAATGATATAGACATACCATAAATTTGGCTATATTCACTTTTTAAAACTTTATTACAGCCACTATTAGGAACGCAGATTATGGGTTGATTTTCTAATTCGCTTAAATATACATAAAAGGAAACTAAAGCATTAATCACAATTAAAAATAAAATAATATTCAACAAGAAATTTTTTTTATCTGATTTAATTTCCAATTTAATTTTCATCAATAGTAATTTTAAACTATTTCAATTTGGTAATTTTGTAAAATTTTTTCTATTCTTTCTCTATCAAAACCTATAATATATTCAGCATCTTCATCATCAAAAATTATCTCTGTTACAGGAACACCATATTGCCCAGTTTTTTCAATCATCTCTTGAGCAGAAACTGGATTAAGATCAACCAAAGTATACTCATATTTTATACCCTTTGAATCTAAATATTCTTTTTCAGCTTTGCAATAAGGACAATTTGTTGTAGCATAAACTTTTATTTTCTTTATTTTTCTTTCTTCTGCTTCACTTATTTCATCAACTAATTTTTTAAGTTTATTTTCTACATCAGAAATTTCTTGAAAATCAGTTATAGATCCTAAAATTTCAGGATTAAGAATCCCAACTTTATTAATTTCGCCTTCATTAACAATAAAGATAATCATAGGCAAAACAGCTAATAATTCTGGATTTATATTTTTATAAGTTTCAAACAAATTTTTATCATAAATAGCAACCAAAGTAATATTATTAATCTCTTTAATACCCCAAATTTCTATCTTGTTATTTTCTGCATATTTTTTTAAATTTTCAATGATTTTCTCTTTTGTTATTTTTGTTTTTCTAAAATAAGTTATCCTCATTATCTTTAGTTGGTTAATACCGACTTTATTTAATTGGATGTCCACCAAATCTATTCCTCAACGCTGTTAAAATTTTCCCGATATAGCTTGGATTTTTTTCTGATTGTTTTCTAAATTTTAACGCATATTCAATAACTTTTGCTTTTAGACCCATCTCTTTCGCTGTTTTTACAGTCCACTCCCCTTCTCCTGTATGTTCTACTTTATAAGAAACACCCTTCAAATCTTCCCCATAAATTTCAAAAGCTTCTAATAACCAACCAATAAGACGTGACTCTATCACGCTTCCATTATTATAAACTAAAGCTACATCTTTTAAATTTAACTTATATTTAGATTTTTTTAGTATATTAAAGCCTTCTGCTATAGCTTGCATCATCCCATACTCTATTCCATTATGAATCATTTTTACAAAATGTCCTGCTCCTATACCATTAAAAAATTTATAACCTCCCTTTTTAGCTAAAGATTTAAACAATGGCTTTAAATATTTAAAATTTTTATATTCACCACCAATCATTAAAGCTGGACCAGTTATTGCTCCTTTTGGGCCACCTGAAACTCCTACATCAACAAAATTTATTTTAAATTTCTTTAACTTCTTATATCTTTCGATAGAATCTTTATAAAAAGAATTACCGGCATCTATTATAAAATCTCCTTTCTCTAAATAATTAATAAGCCCATTTTTGCCAAAAATAAATTCATCTATAACTTTACCTGCAGGCAGTGAAAGCCATACAATTCTTGGTTTATTAAGTTTTCCAACAAGATCTTCAATTGAATATGCACCTATTAATCCTTCTTTTTCTAATTCTTTTGTAACTGATGTTGTCCTGTTATAACCTACAACTTTCCATCCTTTACCTATTAAATTTCTTGCGATATTACTTCCTATTTTGCCTAAACCTATAATCCCTATTTCTCTTTTGAAATCTTCTTTAAATAAATTATTTTCAATAATTTTTGATTTTTCTAAAATTTCTGTAGTGTCTGGATTATAAAATTCTAACTTTACTTTGTTAGCTTTCCAAGCTTTAATTATTTTTTCTACCTTCTTCCAAGAATATAAATTTTCTTCTAAGCTTACAAAATATTTTTTATCTTTTTTAAATAGCGCATAAATTAATTTTTCATATTCTTCTAAATATTGTTTTTTGTTTTTCTTTCTTCGATTAAAAATTCTAATACGTTTTGAAAATGTGCTCAAATCAAAACCTGGTTTCTTTTGCACAATTTCTAATTCTATTTTTTCTTCAGGTTCTAACTGTATTTTTAGTTTATTATTTTTAAAATAAAGGTTAATTTCTTTAATCTGATCTTTTAGTCTTTTACCGCTTTCAATTATTATAGGTATATCTAAATATTTGTCTTTTTCTAAAAATAAAGCGATTTTAAAGTATGTTTCTGTATTAGAGTTTTCCTTAACGCCTTTTATATTTCTATAACCTAAGTATTGTGCTCTAAAAGTATATCTTTTGATTTCATCTAAGTTATATTCTTTTATGCTTTTAATAATCTCCAATTTTTTATTTTTAATCTCTTTGTGATCATAACTAAAAGGTGGATCCATAAACAAAATACTTAGAATTTGCATTATATGATTCTGTCCCATATCTCTTAAAGCCCCAACCTTATCATAAAATTCACCTCTATCCTCTACCCCCTTATTTTCCAATAATTTAATTTCTACTTTTTCTAAATTTTCTTTATCCAAAATTTTAAAAATTTCATTCTCTTTTTTCATCAATAAAAGATTAAGAATCATTTCTTTTCCTAAGTAGTGATCAACTATAAATATATTTTCTTCATCAAAAATTTTTAATGCTAAATTTGTTAACTCTTTAGCTGATTTATAATCTAAACCAAAAGGCTTTTCCACTACTAAATAAGAATTTTTTTTGCATAAGATTTTTAATTTTGATATCAAAATAGCGTTTAAGATTTTTTTATAATGATCAGGATGGGTAGAAAAATAAAATATTTTTTCATTACAAGTGCCAGATTCTTCATCGAATTTTTTTAAAATATTGAATAATTCATTTAACGAGTCTTTTTCTTCAAAATTGCCTTTTATAAATTCAAAGTAATTTAGAAATCTATTATCGGGAACTTCATTGATTTTTTCTTTAAGCACTTTTTTAACAAAATTTTTAAAAGAATTTCTATCTAAATCTCTTCTTGATATTCCTATAATTTTTAAATTTTCTGGCAACAATTGATTTTTATATAACTTAAATAGAGCTGGAATTATTTTCTTTCTTGAAAGATCACCAGTTATCCCCAAAATATTTAGTAATATAAGGTTTTCTGTTTTCATTTTGTAGATTAATTAATTTAATATAATAAGATTATAATGAGTTTTGAAGACTTTGCAAAATTAATATCAGAAAATAAAAAATTTGACAATAATGAGTTAGAAATAATTAAAAAGGCTTTTGATTTTGCCAAAGAAAAATTCAACGGAATATATAGAAAAAATGGAGAGCCCTATTTTAACCATTGCATAAGAACTGCTTTAAACTTAGCTAAATTAAAAATGGATTATGAGACAATTTGTGCTGGTTTATTGCACGATATAATAGAAGATGCAAAAGTAGAAAAAGAGGAATTAGTAAAAGAATTTGGTGAAAATATTGCCTTTTTAGTAGAAGCTGTTACTAAAATTGGAGAAATTAAGTATCGAGAGAAAAATTTAGTTCAAGCTGAGAACTTAAGGAAGTTAATTTTGTATGTAGCTGAAGATCTGCGAGTAGCTATTTTAAAACTTGCTGATAGATTAGATAATATGCGAACATTAGAATATTTACCAGAAGAAAAAAGAAAAAGAATAGCATTAGAAACTTATGATGTTTATGCTCCATTAGCATTAAGATTAGGAATATTTGAATGGGCAAGTGAATTAGATGATTTATCATTCAAATTTTTAGAACCTGAAAAATATAGAGAAATAGAAAAAGAAGTTAAGAAAAGACTAGAAGGAATCGAAGAAATTCTTCCAGAAATTATTGAAAAAATAGAAAAAGAAATAATCAAAAGAAATATTAATTTACATGCGATTCAATATAGAATAAAAAAACCTTCGAGTGTTTATAGAAAATTACAAAAGAAAAATTTTGATTTTGATCAAATTTATGATTTAATTGCTTTTAGGATAATTGTCTCTACTGTTGATGAATGTTATTTAGTTTTAGGGATTTTACACTCATTATTTAAACCTTTATTAGAAGAATTTGACGATTATATTACTTATCCTAAACCTAATGGATATCAAAGCTTGCATACTACCCTTTTAATTGCTGAAAATAAGTATGCTGAATTTCAAATAAGAACTTTAGAAATGCATATAAAAAATGAAGAAGGAGTAGCTGCTTATTTTGCCTACGCTCAATTTAAAGATACTAAAGGTTACAAAAAAGGATTAGGAGTTGAAGGATTATCTGAAGATGAAATTAGGTTTATACAAGAATTAACTAAATGGAAAAATATAGACAATGCGAATCCAGAAGAATTTTTGAAAGAATTAAAAACTGATGTTCTGCAAGAAAAAATTTATGTATTTACGCCTAAAGGAGATGTAATTGAATTACCAAGAGGAAGTACAGTTTTAGATTTTGCTTATAAAATTCATAGTGAAATAGGACATCACTTTGCTGGCGCTAAAGTAAATAACAAAATAGTTCCTATAGATTATGAACCTAAAACTGGTGATGTAATTGAAATTATAACAAATAAAAATAGGCACCCTTCTCCTGATTGGTTAAAAATTGTAAAAACTTATAATGCAAGGAAACATATTAAATCTTACTTAAAGAAATTCAGATTTAGTGAGATAAGACAAACATACGAACTTAAAATTATTGCTAAAGATAGAATCGGTTTACTTAAAGATATTTCAAATATAATTTCTGCTTATGGAATAAACATAATTGAAGTTAGAAGTCAAACTAAAGGTAACTTAGCAATTCTAAAATTTAAATTAGTTGTTAATGATAAGGATGAATATGAAAGATTAAAATCAGCAATAAATAGAAAAATAAGTGATGTAATTAAAATTGAGTAGAAAATAAAAGCAAAATATTAATTTCTTAAAAAAAGGGTAGTATTTATAGTTTTTATATTAATGATATAGCCTTAAATTCGGGATAAAACATTAAGCTCATTATAGATACATAACAAAATCATAGAAGTGCTTTATTAAATTTTCCTTTATTTTTCTCATTTTTTTAGTAGCTATTTAATGTTTAAGATAAAGAAATTTTTCTAAAATTTAAATTAGTTGTTGGCGGCAAAGATAAATACGAAAATTAAAATCAGCAATAAATAGAAAAATAAGTGATGTAATTAAAATTGAGTAGAAAATAAAATAACCTCCTAGTTATACTAGGAGGTTGCCGGTTTATTTACCCATATTTAACCCGGGGACCGGCACCCCTGATTCCCGGATATCCGGGAACCCCTACTCGAACACCGGATTCCGGATCTCCGGTGCCCGCGTAGGTGGGCCTCTTTTTGCGCGCCTGGGATTGGCGCGCCTGGCCCCCTGAGCTAGGTTAGAACCCCAGCTCAGTCCGGAGGGCTCGGGCTGTCTCACGAACCTCAGAAAGGTCTAAGACCTTACTGAGGTCGTAGACAAACCCGGCCTCCGTCCGGGTTGCCACCAAGACCGCTGGCATAAAGCCGAGCAGTCCTGTAAGGACTGCCACGACTCCTGCCGCGACCCCGGAGGCACCAGGCAGGCCTATTACGATCTGCTCTCCATTTTGAAGAGCAGACCGTAGCTCAGCCGCCTGGCCCCGGACCAGGGCCAGCGCCACTTGGCCTACCTCCACGGGATCCGAAGGATCCCGGAGGTTCGCCACCGGGCAGTCAACCCGGCGAACCTCCGTACCTTCCGGAGCCACGTGAGGTGTAGCCGCGTGGCCGAGATTCAAGAAGAGAAGAACTTTCAAGAAGGTCCCTCCTTGAATCTCGCAGGGACTCGGTTCGCCTTCTGGTTCGGGAGGATATCCTCCCTACACCCTGGCTCCCCTAACTCCCCGTTTTTTAAAACGGGAAGCTCCCTGGGCCTCCCGATATTTCTTGCGCCCCCGGAGCGGGCGCGCTTTAGTCTAGAAAACCAGAAAGTATTATTTCTTTGTCAAGACTTTACAAAACTATGAAAATAATATAATTTTAAGGTTGAGGAATGACTTCTGGCTGAGCTGGTTGAGGTTGAAGATTTTTTAGCATTTCCATAAGTTGCCTTATAAGATCATTTATTTGAGGTTTAATTGCTTGAGGTTGAATAGGTCGAACAGGCTTTTCACCAATTATTTTTACGTGATCAGCTACAAAAATATTGTTATTAACATCCCATCTTCCAGTAATTTTAACTTCTTGATTTACTTGTAATTTTTCTTTATCTCCTTTAGCATTTTCAATATTCCACTTGGTAGTAAAACCTAAAGTATTTAATGTAAGAATATTATTTTCGATATTATCAATTTTACCTCCTGCCATTGCTCTACCTGATGGAGCTAAAACAAAGATATTTCTCCCTAATCTTATAAATCGTTGAATATTCTTATTAATATCTTCAATATTTTCTTCAGTCACTTCTTTAATTTCTTGTTTTAATTCTTGAACCTCTTGTTTAACTTCTTTTACTTGTCTTTTTATACGAATTAAACATTTTCTATATTCTAAACCTTTTAGCCCTTTACAGGCTTCTTCAGGCACAATTTTAGGTGCAGGAGCTAAAAGAGCAGGCATAGGCAAGATTGTTGGCTCAGGAGCAGGTTGGGGATTAACTGGCGCAGGAACAACGGTAGTTGGTGTAGCAGTTTGTTGTAAAACAGTTTCTTCAGGTAATGGAGGAAGAGTTTCTTGATTTTGAGCTAATCCGACCTTTATTAAAAAGATAGTAAAAGTTATTAACAAAATAGCTAAAAATGATTTTCTTTCCATATTTTAATTTAAAAATTAATTCGACCTTATTTTAATTTTAATCTATTTTTTCATAAATTCTTACTGTTCCTGTCCCCCAGCTAAAAGAAAATTCATATGTTCCCTTTAATTCCCATATTTTATCATTTATTTCCTTTGTAACTATTATAAATTTTGCTCCCTTTTTTAAATTTTGTATTTTTTTATGTAAATCTTTCATTAATTCATCACTAAAACATGTAGCATGAGAAAATATAATATCTGCATCGCTGAAATCAAAATCTCTTATATCTCCTTGTAAAAATTCAATAGAGGTTTTTATATTTAATAAATTTTCAAGTTTTTCTACAGCTTTTTTAGCAATTTCAACTAAATCAGGAATATATTCTATACCTATGGATTTTTTAGGTTTTTTATATAGATAAGTAGTAATTACAGCTTTGCCACTACCACTTCCTAAATCATAAAAAATAGTTTCTGGGTTAAATTCAACTAGATCTAAAATATTCATAAATTCTTCTGGTAAGATTTCACCATATACAAAAGACTTGTCTGTTATATTATGAGTATTTCTATAGTTTACCGAAACCATAAGAGGATTAATATCAGAATACAAATTTTGCAATATACTAATAATTTCTTTTTTATCCATTATTAATATTTTAAAATAATAAATAATAAATAGAAATAACTTCCTCTTGACTAAATCTAAATAATGGGCTCGTAGCTCAAGGGCAGAGCGTCTCGTTCACAGCGAGAAGGTTGCTGGTTCGAATCCAGCCGAGCCCACCCCGTACCAGAACAAAGTTCGGTACAGGGCAAGATAATTATGAAGATCTTTCTCTGTGGAGATGTAATGACAGGAAGAGGAATTGATCAAATTCTACCTTATCCTTCTAATCCTGAACTTAAAGAACCCTTTGTCAAAGACGCTCGAGATTATATTATATTTGCTGAAGAAGTTAACGGTAAAATAAATTATCCTGTTTCATTTGATTATATTTGGGGAGATGCTTTAAAAGAATTAGAAAAAGAGAAAGTTGATATAAGAATAATTAACTTAGAAACTACTATAACCACCAGTAATAATTTTTTACCTAAAGGAATTAATTACCGAATGAATCCAAGAAATATTGATGTTTTAAAAGTCTTTAAAGTAGATGTTGCTTGTTTGGCTAATAATCATATTTTAGATTTTGGGGAAGAAGGACTTTTAGAAACAATTGAGACCTTGAAGAAAAATGGAATTTTAACAGTTGGCGCTGGTAAAAATATTGAAGAAGCTTCAAAGCCAGCGGTAATAAAAATAGATCCATTCCAAAAAGTCCGCGTTGAGTCCGAAAAAGTCCGCGTAATAATTTTTAACTATGCTGATGTTTCAAGTGGAGTGCCTATTTGGTGGAAAGCTGAGAAAAATAAAGCTGGAGTAAATCTTTTGACCGAGGATGTTTCCAAATTGATTGCCAAATATTTGGATGTCGCACGTCCAAATATTGTTATTTTTTCTATTCATTGGGGCCCTAATTGGGGTTATGAAATTTCAGAAGAAGAAAGAAATTTCGCTCATAGATTAATTGATGAAGCTAATATTGACATTGTTTTTGGTCATTCATCTCATCATTTTAAAGGAATAGAAACTTACAAGGGGAAATTAATAATTTATGGTGCTGGCGATTTTATTAATGATTATGAAGGAATAGGTGGATATGAAGAATTTAGAGGAGATTTAGTTTTAGGTTATGTTGTAGAAATCAAAAATTTAAAAATTAACAAATTGATCCTTCTTCCTTTTCGTATTAAAAAATTTAGATTAAACTATTGCACCGATGAAGAAATAGATTGGATTTTTAATGTCTTAAAAAGAGAAAGTAAAATATATGGCAGAATGATTAAAGAAAATAAAAGAATAGTAATTGAATTAAATTCCTAAATTATTGCTAAATAGGCCTTTCAAATTTAATATTATTCAATACTTTGTGGATGCCTCTAATTTTTAGAAAATAAAAAAACTAAGAAGAACAAATCAAAAAGTTTTAGATTTTTTAATTATAAATTCATTTCAGAAAATAGTAAAATAATATTAGGAGGTGATCTATAATGATTCAAGTAAAGGAGAGGAAGATAGATCATAAAGGCAGAATCTCATTAGCTAAAGCAGAAGTAAAAGTAGGTGAAATAATTGAGTTATGGATATTAAAGAAAAATAAGGTCTATAAATTTTTACAAAAGATAGATAGTAAAAAAAGATTAACCCTACCTCTTAAAATAAAAAGTGGGGAAAATAAAGTAGGAATTTTAATAATAGAAAGACCAGATGCAAGAAAAATTTTTATAGTATTTAAAGAATGGCAAGAAGTAGAAAATATGTTAGAAGAGATTAAAAAGGTTTTAAATTAGTATAAGAGGGTAATGGTTCCATTACCCTCTTTTTTATAAACTATTCCAACCATTTATATTTTTGCACTAATCTTGTTTGGCTCCAAATTTTGCCCAAACCTAAATATTTTCCTGATTCTGTAAACATAAAATTGCCATCACAATTATATAAATAATATGTTTATCAATTAAAGGATTATGCTCTGGTGGCAAAAATCAGCTAAATATATTAAAGCAAGCATTGTTCCTCCAAAAAATGTTGAAAGCTTCATAAAAATTCCAAGCATAAGCCCTAAACCAATACCTAAAAGACATAACATAAAAAGCCAATCAACCAATGGGTTTCCTGCCATAGCTTGAAAAACACCAGCAAAAGGACCTTTCGTAGCGAATTTCAAAAAGCCGAAAGTAGGAGAGCCACCTTTTATCCAAGCTTGGTTACAAAAATAATTGACAGTTTTTGTTTGAGGATCAAAGCAAGTAGAAAAACTTAAGCCTAAAAGCTTATCAAAAAATGCCCAAAGAAAAATAAATCCGATCGCTAGTCTTAAAATTTCAAGTGCTATTTGGAGTTCTTTTTTATTTTCCATTTGTAAATCACAAATAGCAATGAATCTAAAATATTAAAAATACGAATGGCGACGAATCTGTTAACGAATGGCAACGAATCTAAAATATTAAAAATACGAATGGCGACGGATTATTCGTGGCTATTCGTATGACATTCGTTGCAATTCGTGTATAATTTTATTAATTCGTTGCAATTCGTTTGTTATTCGTTGCTATTCGTCTTTTTATCAATTATCGAATTTAATTTTATTATAAACTAAAATTTTTCTAAAATTTCTCTTAATCTATTATATTTGGCTACTCTCTCGCCTTGGACTGGTGGACCAATTTTGAAAAAATCAGCTTTAAAAGCAATGCCTAAATCTATAAGCCAATGATCATTTGTTTCTCCGCTTCGATGAGAAAAAATTGTAAATAAATTATTTTCTTTTGCTAATTTAACAAATTCAAAAGTTTCTAAAATTGTTCCAACTTGATTTGGTTTTACAATAACTCCATCAACTGAATTTTTCTTCAAAGCAATTTTTAATCTCTCAACATTTGTTACTGTTAAATCATCACCAATAACTTTAAATCCTTGTTTTCTTAAGTTCGCAAAATTTTCAAATTCGTCTTCCTTAAAAGGATCTTCTAAATATATCACTTCTAAATCTTTCAATTTTGCATAAACTTCATTCCAATTTAAATTCTTATTTATTTGATTAGCAGCAATATCCGCTCCAAGCTCAAAAATTATATTATACACGAATTCATCACGAATTGTACCGAATTTATCACGAATATTATTTCTCGAATTCTTCACGAATGGCAATGAATTTGTCTCGAATTCTTTATTATCTAATTCGTGATTCATTCGTCCTATTCGTGACTCATTCGTGTTTGTTAATTCGTGTTTAATTCGTGTTTTACTATTCGTAGCATTATCAAATTTCTTTAAAACAGAAGGGTTTAATATTCTTTTAAAAATTAATTTTTTAGATCTAAAATTAACTATTATCCCCAAAGGTAACTGAGATGCAATAAGATATCTATAAACTTGTCTAATATCCTCTTTTGTTATAGCAGACTTAGCTTTTATTTCTAATAAAATTTTGTTGTCAATTATAAAGTCAGCTCTTATACCTTCTACGCTAAATTTATCTGTTTCTAATTTAAGAATTTTTTCTGTTATAAAGGGAATTTTTTCCTTTTGCAAAAATGATTTAATAGCTTGTTTATAATGTTCTTCTTTAAAGGTTGTTCCTAATTGTTTATGAATTTCATATAAAATACCTATTATTTTATAGCTTAAGTCCTTAAAGATTATATTTATATTTTCATTTTTATTATTCGTGTTTAATTCGCCTAATTCGTGATTAATTCGTGTGTTATTATTCGTGTTTAATTCGTGTATTACTTCTTTCAAGTACAAAAACGGTTCATAATTATCTGAAAAATTAGTACAAAAGGCACCTTCATCATTTCTTCCTAATGGTTTTGGTAACTTTTCTTTTAACTTATTAATAATTTCCAAAATTTTTGCCAAAAGTTCATCGAAATATCCGCATAAATCCGTGTTGAAATCAGCGTTAATTTGCGTATCAAAATATCCGCGTTCATCAGCGTTGTATCCGCGTAGATCCGCTGTAAGCCAATACTCCTGAAAATCCAAATTATTTTTTGAATGAACTCCCCCACCAATGATATTAAGGATTAATCCTGGTACATAAAATTTTTCGTGTTGTTTCGTTATATTTTCGTGTTGTTTCGTGTATTCTTCAGTTAAATACTCCCACAACTCTAAACCTTCTTTCTTTGCTAAAACTCTTGCAAAAGCAATTGAAGCTCCTAAAGTAAAATTTGCTCCTAATTTTTCTTTGTTCTTCCCTGCCCTTTCGATCAAAAATTGATCAAATTCTTTAGAAGTGCGAAAATCTATATTTTTTACATCATTTAAAATTTGTTTTAAATTATTTTGAATTTCTTCATAATTTAAACTTATTGCTTCATAGCTTCCTTTGCTCTTACCTGATGGAATACTTGCTTTTTCTTTTATCCCATCACTTATTATCTCAACTTCAATGGTCCATTCACCTCTTGAATCCAAAATTTTATTAACCTTTATAACTTCAATCTTCATTAATTAAATTGTAAAACAAAATTTTAAAAACTTATGTCCCTTTTTCGTATTCTTAGATTATTTTAATAGAGCTACCTGCTAAAATAACCAAAACTAGAATTAGGTAAAACCAGAACATTGTTAAAAAATACTAATTGCTGCCTAACTTTTCTTCAAATTCTTTTACTAAATTAATTGTTTTTATGACTACATCCGGGTTAACACTAATAGAAGTTATCTTATGTTTTACTAAAAATTCAACTATTTCAGGGAAGTCTGAGGGTGCTTGTCCGCAAATTCCAACATATTTATTTTTCTCTCTGCATTTTCTTATTACTTCTTCTAACATTTTCAAAACAGCAGGGTTTCTTTCATCACCAATTTGAGTTAACATTTCATTGTCCCTATCAATTCCTAGAACAAGCTGCGTTAAATCATTTGAACCAATTGACATACCATCAAAAATTTCTAAAAATTCATCTGCTAAAAGAACATTACTTGGTATTTCGCACATAACATAAATTTTAAGTTCTGGATCTTGAATAATTGATCTAATAATTTTTACTACTTCTCTACCCTCTTCTGGAGTTCGACAGAATGGCACCATTACTACTACATTTTTTAATTTCATTTCTTCTCTAACTTTTTTAATAGCTAAAACTTCAAGTTCAAATGCTTTTCTAAAATTAGGATGATAATATCTACTTGCTCCGCGCCAGCCAATCATTGGATTTTCTTCTTTTGGCTCATAAATTTCACCACCAATCAAATTTCTATATTCATTAGTTTTAAAATCAGAAAATCTAACAATAACTTCATTTGGCCAAAAAGCAACTCCAATTTTAGCAATTCCTTCGGCAAGTTTTTCTATGTAATATTGTTTTTTATCTTCATAGCCCTTCGTTAATTCGTCAATTTTTTCTTTTATCTCTTGTGGTAAATTAGGATAATCTATTAAAGCATTAGGGTGTATCTTTATCTCACTAGCAATAATAAATTCTTCCCTAGCAAGACCAACACCTTTTACCGGCAAATACCATTTTTCTAAAGCCTCATCGGGTTCTCCAATATTTACATAAACTTTTGTCTTTGTTTGTGGAATTTCTTCTAATTTATGCTCTATAACTTCGTATTCTAAAATTCCTTGATAAATTCTCCCTTCAAGACCTTGAGAATTATCAATGGTTATCTCATCACCTGTTTTTAATTTTTCTAAAGCACCAGTTACACCAACAACTGCAGGAATTCCAAGTTCACGAGCAACGATAGCCGCGTGACAGGTTCTACCTCCTTTTTCTGTTATTATTCCTTTAGCAATTTTCATTATTGGTTCCCAATCGGGATCAGTCATTTCAGTTACTAAAATTTCTCCGGGTTGAAATTCATTTATTTTTTCAACATCTCTAATCACTCTAACTCTTCCAGCTGTTATCTGACTTCCTATAGCGATTCCTTTAAGTATAGGTTCTGCTTTTGTTTTAAGTCTATATTCATGCCAAACATTTTGTTTGGTTGAATGTACTGTTTCAGGCCTTGCTTGAACAACATAAAGTTTATTTTCTATGCCATCTTTAGCCCACTCAATATCCATTGCTTTTGAGTAATGTTTTTCAATTAGATAACCATATTTAGCAAGAAGTCTTACTTCTTCATCGGTTAAAGAAAACATTCTTCTCTCTTCTTCTGTTGTTTCAACCTCTTTTACTCCACCTTCTTCAGCATAAACAATTTTTCTATTTTTCTCCCCTAATTTTTTGGAAATGATTGGAAATTCATCAGCGTTTTTAAAAACCATAAATTCATCTGGAACAACTTTTCCTTGAACAATTAATTCTCCTAAACCAAAAACAGAGTTAATAACTATAACATTTGGGCAACCATTATCTGGATCAATAGTAAACATTACTCCAGAACTTCCAACATCACTTCTTACCATTTTTTGTATAGCCACAGAAAGTTTAACTTTAAAATGATCAAAACCTTTATCTTCTCTATAAGAAATTGCTCGATCAGTAAAAAGTGAAGCAAAACAAAATTTTATTTTTTCAAGCAAATCTTTTTCACTAACATTAAGATATGTTTCTTGCTGTCCTGCAAATGATGCTCCGGGCAAATCTTCAGCTGTAGCACTGCTTCTTACTGCTACTGTTAAATCTTCTCCATATTCTTCTTTTAATTTTTGAAAAGCATTCAAAATTTCATTTTTTAAATCTTCAGGAAATTCTCCACTTTTAATCAAATTTCTTATTTCTTCTCCCCTTTTATGTAAATCTTCAATATTGTGAGTATCTAAACCTTTCAAAACATTATGAATTTTCTCTTCTAAATTGTTGAATTTAATAAAATAATCATAACCTTCAGCAGTCACTGCAAAACCATTAGGCACCGGCACCCCAGCATCAGCCAACTTATTATACATCTCCCCTAAATTAGCATTCTTTCCACCAACTAAAGCAGTATCTTTTGCTGAAATTTCGCTAAAAAATTTTATATATTTCATTTTGT
>Ga0080004_1169363_pt1 | contig 24333 bp, 27 predicted proteins | sample WasSprMetagenome_FD_69207 | JGI IMG/M metagenome (GOLD analysis project Ga0080004, IMG submission 69207) | Sulfidic aquatic microbial communities from Washburn Spring, Yellowstone National Park, USA - WS (SPADES assembly) (version 2) | ecosystem: Environmental > Aquatic > Thermal springs > Hot...
TGTGAACACTTGAGGTATTTTAACGCAGGCGCATTGACAAGTCAAGGCCCGAATAGTAGTTGGACACGCCCACTTTAGGAGCTTAGAAAACCGTATCAGAAACTGTTTTTGCTTTAATGCTGTAGCGCCTATGCTTGAGGAGCTGGTTTATTACGCCGCTCACCTCCTCTTTGCAGACTTTAACTTCTACTATGTCGTGTTCCCGCAATTCTACTACGACGTTCACCGCGACACTAAATCCATTCTCATGGAAGAGTTGTGCCACCTTCCTTACCACTTCATGTTTGCAATTCAAGGTCGCTCGGCAAGAATTGCAGCCCCTAGACTATAAAAAGTCAACCTTTACAGGGTAGATCTCACAGGCTCTCGTATATACGGCGTTTCGCCAAGGTGTAGATCGTATTTAGGGCGATTACATGGTCACCTCCGAGTCGCTTTTCTGTGCGCATCGCTTTGAGTTGTCGTCAGCGATGAAGATCGCCACAACCAAGTCGGAGAACAGCGCTAGGCGATGCTCGTGGCTTTCTCGATCTTAAGATGATCACCATTAGCGCGGCTCTGAACTTCGAGAGAGCATGTAGTCTCTTGATCTCGATGTCATGCATCGATAAGAAATCCCCATGATTCGTAGGCGTCGTTTTATGCATTGTAACACATCATTCCCTTGCTTTCGGCATCTCAAGAGACTTGTTATGCATTGCGACGTCATTTCCAACGGCGACACCTTCACTTTTAGTTGTCGGCGCTATGCCCATCAGCCTGTACACGTCGCTTTCTATGTCATAGTATATTATCCCCTTTGACTCGAGCCTCCTAAGAGCCTCGTCCAAAGACTCTATTGAAAGCGCCATGGCCTGAAGAAGCTGGGTCCTCGACATACCATGAGGGTTGTCTCGCAAGACCTCTACTATCTGGTTGTCGGTCCCGCTCAAGTAAATACGTGCGCCTGGGAAGTCGTAAATAGTCAAAGAGCCTACCTCCTTTTTGTGGGCCTCACCGTGTTTGCAGAACCTCTCCAACGCTTTTTTGGCCACCTCTAAAGGGATTTTCAGTTCCCAGACGAGGACGCTTGGCGTCAGTATTCCACCGTACTTTTTAGCGAGGGCCAAGACTTGGTCGTCAGTCAAGTCCCGTCCCACGAAGGAGGCGGAGTAGCCCCCTCCTGCAAGTGCATAGACAATTAGTGGTGCTAAAAGCGTGAAAAGCCACGGCACGAAAATAAACCATCCTATCTGCATGCCCGTGAGAGTGTGTATTAATGGCGGCAATAGAACAGCCTCTATTAGGCATGCGAAGGCCGTAGTGATCAGCCGCGAGTGCGGAATAAACCTAGAGAGCTCATATAGAACTATCCCAAAGAAGAGTCCAGCAAGAAATAAAAACGGAAATAGGACTACCCACAGATCATCGTACCTGTACCCCAAAGTGGGTACTATGAGTATTATACTAAACACTAATGTTATCGCACAAACAGTCGCAGTAATTTCCCTTTTTACTTCATAAAGCTTGGAGGGCGCTTCCAGTTCCACGCAGATACCTTTTTGTTCTAATAAAATTAGTTTTTGCTGGCTAAGCTTTTTTATAGTCCATCGCGCTAGGTTCTTGAACGCATCCCCACTATTACAGACGTGGCAACTTAAGCGAGTGGTGATTGACTAGTCAAATATGATGTCACTTCCTCAGCCTCGCGTAGGCCTTGCCCGTCAACGCCAATGCCACCCACCCCCATGGGCTTGCCTCAATCACACCTTAATGCTTCTTCAACTCAGCTTTAGCCAAGTAGGCTAGGAGCGTTCAATCACATCCTAACACTTAAGGCACTTCGATACTCCTCAGGCAATTGACTAGTCAATCACCACTCGCTTAAGTTGCCACGTCCACTATTACGAGAGAAAGAAAGTTAAAAAGGCGGAAGTGACTTAAACGCACGGTGGACGCACACTAAGGCAGGTTGCACATAATGTACGAGGACCTGTGGTTCGCCGAGGCCCTATACTTCCTTCTCCTCGTGACCTCTTATATGCTCATGGCCTCGGGCTATAGGCGCCTCGGGCTCATGCTAGCTATATTCAGCCTCCTACCACCTGCCTTCGCGACCGCCAAGTACTACACCTTCTTCGTCGCAGAAGTCTACGAGTTTTTGCGACAAAATGCTTGGGCCTACGCCTTGTTGGTTGTAGCGACCTTTGCTATGCTTCTCACGACTTTCATCAAGCTCGGTTTATGTGATGAGGAGAAGCCCATATGCATTTACATTGCCTTCGGAGCCGCGGCAGTCGGCTCAGCCCTCTTGTTCCTCCTCGCGGCATCTGGAGGCCTAGCCTTGGCGTACTGCGCTCTCCACTGGGTGATGACTGCGATAATCTATACGCTCGCTCTAAGGGCTGAAAAGAGGCGAGGCTAGTTTTAAGTGCTCAAAAAGACCTGTTTCGCGGGAATAACACTCTTTCGATGTTCTATGGACTGGAGGAAGTCGCAACTGGTATTTCAAGGCTTTTAGTGACATGCGCCGTTTCGGAAGATTTAAAAGGAATGGAGGTGTTGAAACCTCACGCGCCTAGCAAGCTCCCACATCTTTATGCATAGGTATAAGTGCAGAGTTATTACAACAAACCACACAGCCGGGGCTGTCACCGCCAGGAGGAGGTAAGCTCCGAAGGCCGTTCCATAAATTGAAATCGCCAATATTGTAACTTCCTTAGCCCACTTCGACGAGCCGAAAATCTCTTCGATAATTTCCGAGATAGCCTTCGACCTTTTAAGGGAATAGTAAAGGAAAAGCCAAGCAAAGAAGCAAAGTAGAACAAATGCTAGGACATTTCCACTAATGAATTCAACGAGCACATGCTGATACTCGTCAACGATGAGGTATCCCGGCACGACCACCGGTAATAAGCTTAATGCCGAGAGGAGCCTTCCCCACAACTCATTCACGTAGGGGCTTGAGAGGAGCATATAGGAAATCACCATGAGGAGGAAGTAGACCCCGAAGCCCGCTACCACTACGGCCGGATCCACGAAGAGGTTTAATGATTAGGAGCTTTTTATATGTTTTGAGGCCTCGCCGTCTTTCAAAGACGCTAAGGGGACGAAAACTGCTCGCTGGGCTAAGTGAAGATTGATGGCTGTGCACCACGTAAAGACAACGTAGGAGTCAGGACGAGTAGCTTAACACGACAAAGAGCATCGAAGGCAGTCATTACATCAAACGTTGCTCTCGCCATTAATTTTGAGGGTGGCTTTTGAGCTCAAGTTCAAGACCAGAAGAGAGGGACGTTAGAGGACTTGCACGGCAATTCTCCATCGCAAGGTCGTGACGAAATCGATGACTCTCTAAGTCTTAGTGGTGTTCAAGAGGTTCGTGAGCTCGTTTATGACCACTTCTAACGACGGCCTCTCCCAAGGCTCCTTCCTCAACATCTTCTTCACAAGCCCCGCCAACGCTGAGCCCTTCAACTTGGCTAGCACTCTATCCACGGCGCTTTCGTCCCTCAAGACCTCCTCTCCATCCACCTTCTCACCAGTCAAAGTGTAGAGCAACAAGTTGCCGAGCTGATAGACATCCACCTTGCTCTGATAACCCCTCTTGACCGCAATACTCTCCAACCCCTCATCCACCTGCTCAGGAGCCCTCCAGCCGGGAGTCCCCCTCGACATCCCCCTCCCGCTCGCGAGCTCCAAGGCCTTCCTTGCCGTCGAGAAGTCACTTAGCTTGGCCACTCCATCCACGAAGAGAATGTTGCTCGGCTTAACGTCTCCGTGAACAATGCCGTGAGCGTGGAGATACCTGAGCGCATCGGCTAACTGCACAGCCAAAACCAAGACGTCATTGACAGCCTTCAATGTCCCCTTCTCGAGCTGGTACTTCAAGGAACCATGAGTGGCGTACTCGTAGACGAGGAAACAAGACCTCCTATCCACGTGGTGCGCTACGAGCTTGAGTACGTGCGGGTGATCGAGGACGTAGAGGCACACGACTTCATTCGCAAAAGCCCTCTCGACCTCCTCCTCGATCTTGAGCTCAGGCAACGTCAAGCCCTTGCTCAAGGCCTCGACCCAAGCCTCAAAGCCTAGGGGGACCTTCAAGGCAAAGCGCCTCTCCAAAGAGTAACACGCGTAGACCGTGCCATAGCCACCGCTACCCACCTTAACCAACGTCCAATGGCCGTCGAAGTCGCTACGCCTCCTCGTGAACTCCGGTGGAAACCTGAATTGGAGAGGCTCACCTTGAGGCTCGTAGTCGACGAGTCCGAGAATCCTCCTGCCAAGCACCCTCCCTAAGAGCCCGTCAATACTACGGGCTCTCGTGGCTCTGACGGCTTCCCCTTTGTCCTTGGGTCTCCAAAGAGAAAAAAAGCCTCTTCTTTAAAGCCCCATCTTCTACTCGTGCTCAAATACCAACCCCTCACCACCGCAATGAGGACAAACCCCAGTGCCCATACAATCACTACACCACACCCTACCACGGCCAAGCTTTATTCCACCTTTTGTCACATATATGAAGAAATCCTTCTTAAACGCGGAACTTTTATGGTCACCACCACATCTCTCGCAGGAGCAGATAAGCCCATTCTCATAATAGCCTTTCCCCCCACATCGTGGACATATCATCTCTCCCGTGCCTTTACAGGTAGGACACCTCCCGATTCCTTTACAGCTTGGACAGAGCATTTTCTTATACTCGTCCTCTCGTAAGAGCATTACTCCCAAGTCCCTCTTCACGCGCACGTAAAATGCTACCTTACACTTCGGGCACAAGAGCCTATGCATTATACCGGGCTTGAACACTACGTTAAAGGAGCTCTCTCCACAACTTGGGCACGGCACTTCGAATAGCTGAAGTGTCGATGGAGCTTCTGACTCTTTCGTCCTCCCAGCCGTGCTCACGTGCTGTCTTTTGCAGATAAGAGGCTATAAGTTTTTTTCCCCTCTCTTCTTTCTATGGATGTTGCAACAGCCACTTAAGGGCATTTATAAGGGCATCTAAGACTGCTCGAACATTGACTAAGAACGTTATTACCGGTCCTTTGTCTATGCGGCCTTCCGCGTAGTCCTTTATTCCTCTCATCGCGTTTTCCAACATCTCCAGGCTCTGTAGAGCATCAAGCTCTTGGAGGACGCTCTTTAAGATTCCGCGTATAAGCTCTAGCTCTAGGAACACCATTTTGGCGCCTACCCTAGCGTCCTCTTCCCCCTCCTTCACCTTATTCTCGAGTTCTACGATTTTGCCCTTGAGCACTGCAAGCATTAGGGCGAGGTCTTTTGGGTCTCTGGCCACTGCCTTTAAGCCACTCGGCAAGTCTACGGGCCTCTCGACCTTCTCCTGTACATACACAAAGAGCTTCCCTGTCGTGGGCTCCTTCACCACGTTCATCTTGATCCCGAGATCTCTTAGAGTCTTCGCGTCTTCCTCGCCTAGCACCGTGGGACAGCTCAAATCCACGGCTTCATCGCCGTAAACGACCTTAAGCTTAGTCCGTGAGCCTAGCGAGATCTCGTCGCCGTGGTTGAGCCTATTGGGCTCCCCTAGCTTAATTCTCCTTCCATTGATGAACGTGCCGTTCTTCGACCCCATGCCATCAGGCCCGTGGTCTATTATTAGGAGGGCCCCCTCCTTAAGCTCCAAGAGGGCGTGCCTCCTGCTGACGTAGCCATCCACAACCCCCATGTAGTTGTAGAACTCGCCTGGCTTGAATATGTAGAGGGAGTAGGGGCTTACCTCGACAATCCCGCGCTTCTCAGCCTCGTAGGAGTCCTTGTCACTCAACCTCCCAACGAAGACAGAGCCATACTTCTTCAACACTTCACCTAGATCGAACAGCTCAGCACTCCCATCATCCTTGACCCAGTAGAGCTTGTACAAGAGACCCCCCATTTCTCTTTGCTCGACTCACTTTAAAGCTTACGTGAGCTAAGAACTATGCCTCAACAAACCTTATTAGAACTCTGCTCTAAATAAACGCGAAGAACCTGTGAACCCCTAAAGGAAACCCTGCCCTCTAGGAGCGGGTAATATTAGTTCGAACTTTCTCGTGGGGTAGTGGCCAGTAAAGGAGGTACGAGGCTATGAGGCTGATAAGTTCGTTAACAGCACTCTTAACCCTAACTCTCTTTCTTATATCCTCTTACTTCGTCACTTTGACATGTTTTGCCCCTTTGTTAGGAGTCCAAATTGACACAAGAGAGTTCGTAAAGCTCGTCATACTAGCATACGTCCCCCATTATGTGGTGCTCTTTACTATACTCATAGCAATAGAGGATGACGAGGATGTTGTAGAATGTAGTTTGTATTACATCCTTTCCTATCTTTTCCTCTTCATCATCGTCATCATCTTAGCTTTTGTGGAGTCTCCTCGAGGAGGACCCGCGCTAACCCTACCAGGAGTTCCCTCTTCTTTAGGAGGGTTTATTGTCCTCTTAATCTTTGACTTATTATCAGTCGTGGGAGTTATGGCAGGAGCGTATTCTCGCGCCAAGTTCGAAGAGTTAGAGAGCAGGATAAAGTTGAAGATAAACGAAGTGAAGAAGAGGAAAGAGGTGATGGAGAGAGCAAGAACGGAGAGGATTGGCGCGAGAACCTTTTTAGTAATTGAGGGGGATAAAAGCTCGTCAAGAAGTGCCTTAAAGGCCTCGCTCGAGATGTTTTAGATGACGTGCTCGGTGGTGTCAATAACTGGTTCCTCCTCAGAGAGGTCGAAGGCGTTCAGAGGCTCTCCAAATTTGACGTTGAGGAGATGTGCGTCTTCGCCGAGTACGTGGAGGGCAAGAACTTGAGAGAGTACATAGCTGAGAAGGGAGGTGTATTGAGCGAGGAGGAGGCTGTGAGCCTGTGCTTGAGGATCGCGAAGGTGTTGAAGAGAGCGCTAGATTTAGGCGTAGTTCACAGGGATTTGAAGCCCGAGAACGTAATTTTGTCTAAGAAGGGAGAAGTAGTAGTCGTCGATTGGGAGTTCTCGGCAAAGCTGGGAACCAAGCCCAAGGCGTTGGTGGGCACGATACCATACATCCCGCCTGAAGGCAGGGAAGGGTTGATCAGCAAGAAGTATGACGTGTACAGTTTGGGTGTGATGCTCCACGAAATGCTCACAGGCAAGCTTCCTGGAACAACGCTTACACTAAAAAACAAGGACCTCGCGAAGTTGCTGGAGAGGATGATCTCTCTAGATCCAGAGAAGAGGGCAGAGATAGACGAGGTCATCACGTCTCTCAGCCAGTTATGCTCGACCACGAGTAGGTCAGGGTGGGTAGGTTTAAGATGAACGTAAACATGAATGTGAGTGGGAGAGATCGATGGCGAAAATGAAGGTGAATTGGAGGGTCTCAAGAAGGTTTGAAGAAGATATTTGGCCTATTTGGCCTTGGCCTGAAGGAATATGTGAGTGGAAGGATCGGCTATACGTTTTCGGAGTCATTCCTTCCACTCTAGGAGCAATAGAAGTGAGGAGTAAGATAGACGGCTCTTTAATTAACAATGAAACAATTTTTAGGAGCAGTAAGAAGCGCCACCATTACCGATGGTAAGCTATACGCATTATGCTTTCATGAGAAAAACCGTCATATGATCAAAATTTTTGACTTAGACCTAAATCCTATTAAAGAGTTCACATTAGATAACGATGCATGGTACGAGAACCTAGCTTCATATAAGGGCTTTCTTTATGTAAGCGGGGTAAACGGCTCAGGGAAGAAGTGGTTCGTGGAGAAGAGGAAGATCACCGACTTAAGCTTGGTTGATAAGATTGAGGGTGGCGGGGCAAAAAGGCTTTCTGCTTGGTTTTATATGGCTTTGAATCCAATGACCGGGCAATTATGGGTAAAGGTCTCTCCTCTTGAAGACGAAGGATTCATCAAGATATTCGACCAAGAATTAGTTCAGCTAAAGGAGATAGAAGATACTGATGAGAGGCTGTACGGCTGGGGTCTTGATTTTGATGAAGAAGGTAATGCGTATTTAGGTGGTTTAGAACTAGTTGATGGAGAGCTGGAATGGGTTCTCTATAAGTTTGACAGTCATTGGAATCGAGTACATCAAAGACCTCTCCCTCTCTCTGCTGCTGCTCACGATCGCCCACGCATAGTCGAGTATGCTAATGGTCACCTATACGTCATTGGAAGCCGTTGGGAACGGAGGCCGAAGAATGTAATATATGCTTTTGACAAGGACCTAAGTTTAGTTGATGAGCTGAATTTAAGTGACGAGGTTATTCATGGGGCCATTTCTGATGACGAGAATTTATACATAGTTGGCTTAGATTATAGGACTTGGTACATTTACTCGGTTTCTCTCATCAACCCTATGCCTAAGGAGTCTCGGCTTAAGTCCTCCCTCTTAACCGTTCCTTTAAACACCTTCGCCATTGACCTGAGCTCTATCATCCCCCTTAGAGTCGCTTCCTTAGAGGGATTGCTCTACGGCTACGGTCCTGCGGGCTCCAAGGGCTTCGAGCTTTCCTTACCCGTTGGCGTCGTGCCTAGAGGCTTTGAGGGTAGGTGGACTTGCCATCTCCTCGGCCGTGGTGGTTGGAGTAGTGCGTATTTGCTCACTCGCGATGGCCAGAGAGTGGTCGTTAAGGTTCCTAGGGGCTTAGAGGCGGTGATAGAAGGTGGCGAGCGCCCCACGATTCATGAGAAGTTGTTGGAGAGGGTCAAGCATGAGGCTGAGATCGTGGGCTCTCTCGATCACCCGAACATACTCAAGCTCCTTGGCGTCTCAGAGAAATTAGCTCTCGTCATTTACGAGTACGCCGAGTTCGGCTCGCTCTACTGGCAACTTGCTCGAGGCTGGAGGCCTGCGTTGAGGGACGTCTTGTTGCTCGGTATTCAGATTGGAGATGCAGTCAGGTATGTGCATTCAAGAGGGCTAATTCATGGTGATATCAAGCCCGGTAACGTCTTAATCAAGGACAGGATAGCCAAGCTTGGCGACTTCTCCTCAATGGTCAGGTTGCTGTCCTCGGCCTCTTTCAGCAAAATGGCCTTCACTATCGGCTTTAGAGCTCCTGAGCAGGTCTACGCGGACCTCAGGAAGAGGGCTAGGGAGTTAGGAGTTGAGAACAGGATCGACGTCTATCAGCTTGGAAACGTCCTGCTCTACACGCTGACTGGGGAGTCTGTTGACGGAGAAGAGGCCTTCAACGATAAGCTCGCATTGGAGAAGCTGAGGGGCGTATCCAACGAGGATTTGAGGTCCCTCTTGGCCAAGGCGCTAGTGCTAGAGCCTGAGAAGAGGCCGTCTGCGGAGGAGTTCACTAAAATGCTCTACGCCATGTGGCTGAAGGTGGCGAGGTCTTAGGCTTTGTAGTACTTAGTACTTGATATTGGAATCGCATTCGAAAGTTATGTGTCTTACGTAACACGTGCTCAAGGCATTGTTGGCTATAGAGAGTTGTGCGACTTTCGTGTTTGGGCTAAGTCTCTTTGACCTCTTCTACACGAGAGAGGGCTTCATTAAAGCATTGACGCAGTTCCTCGACGTCGATCTCCTCTATGCCTGCCCTTCTAAGCTCTTCATTTATGCGCCACTCGAATTTCTCGACGTCTAACAATCTCTTGAAGTTGTCTTTGCCGAAGAGCTTGTTGAAGAGCTCTGCCCTCTCCTTGACCATGATCACCATCGAGGTCACTATTATCTTGTCCTTAGTGAGCTTTAAGAGACCCTCCAAATGCCTCTTCCTCTCACTCAGCTGTCTGACATCGCCCTGCATCTTACCGCTCTCGACTTCTTTAAGTAACTCTTCAACCTCCTTGAGCTCTCTAGAGAGTCTCTCCTCCTCCACCCTCGCCTCCACTATGTGGTTCTCGAGCTCCTCTAAGGAGAGCTTGAACGGATTCTTGAAGAGCCTTTCGTAGAAGAGGAAGGCTATTAGAGTGACGAGGCCGACCAAGAGGGGGTATTGCGTGGTGCAGGGAGAGAGAGCGCTGATGGAGGTACCAACGGCAAGAGCAATTCTCTTTGACAGTTCATCTATGCTGACCGTGATTACCACCCCGCTGACTTGCACAAGATGGTCTTTTCGCCGTTGACGCTCTTGACCTCTATTATGCCCTCCTTCTCGCATTCGCGCAGAACCCTCATTACCGAGAGTCGCGATATCCCCTTAAGCTTCTCTACGAGGTCTCTGTACAGGAAGGCTGGACGTGGAGGGACCTTGGCCCTCGCTTCTCTGCACAGTTGCTTAAGCGCCTCCCTCACGAGGGCCTCCTCTTCGACCCTCACTTCAGGCAAGAACATCCTAGCGTATCTGTCTATGGATGGCATGACCTTTGAAAGCCGAGTAGGGTATATCGCCTTATTCTCAATTAAGTCGACTAAAATGACGACGACATCGCCGAAGACGAGCGAAGGCCTCTCCTCACCCATGACGTATTTCGAGGCGAACTCCTCCCATCCGGTCGGCGAGGCCACGCCTATTAAAACGAATCTCCTCCCATCCATGCTAGTCGAGTAAAGATGGTTCTTCAAGACGCTCAACAGCTCGCTTAGTGTTGCTGGTTGGGAGTCTAGGCCTTGCTTCCTCAACGTGTTTACGTGCGAGAGGTAAATTCCTCTGATCTCGATGACCTTCTCCTCTCCAAGGCCTAAGAACCCTCTCGACCTGTACCCGAATACCACGGATACGTTTCTCGGCAAGTTCATGCCCTGCCCTAGTTCCTCAGACACCCACTCGTAGCTCCACTTCTTGATCGTGACCTCTCCCCAGGGCGTCTCTAGGACTAGGGGCAAGTCCCTCAACTTGCTCCTCAACTTCTCTACGAAGATGAGTTCAAGCATGGCGGCCTCCTCGGCCGTCACTAAATGGCCTTTGAGCTCTCCCTTAAGCCCCCTCTCGAGAGCTCTCACTCTGTCCTCCATGGCCTTTAATTCTAGTTGGAGCTCCTCCTTATACCTCTCATACTCTTTGACCTTAGCCTCGTACTCATTAATCACGCTCTTCAACCTGAGGATCTCAGCTTCACAAGCCTCTTTAGCAGCACTCAGCTCTTTTTCTCTCTTCGCAATTCCCTCAAGTTCCCTCTCCTTCTCGACGAGCTTTCCCCTGAGCTCTTCCAGCTCTTTAGACCTCTCCTCCCATTTCGTCAAGACCTCTTGGTACTTGCTCTTGAGGAGCTCATAGTCCTCTCTCAACTTGTTCAATTCCTTCGCCAGCGCCTCTTTCTCGACGTCTCGAGAAGCCTCTCTCTCACTTAAAGCAATTAACTTATTGAGTAGCGCCTCCCTCTCCTTCTCCAAGACCTCCAAGCGCTCCTTCAGAGCGCTTACTTCTTTAGCATACGTCTCCTTCAGCTCTCTCTCGAACTTCGATCTGAGCTCACCTGAGGACAACAACACTTCTTCATATTCACTAAAGAGCCTTACGAGCCAAGCTGGTTGTTGCTCTAATAACCTCTTAAAGGCCTCCACTACGTTCTTGAACCTCCTCTCGTACCTGTGCAAGAGCCCTCTCCTGACCGAGTCGCTTATGTTGTACTTCCCAGCCCACGTCTTTACAATACTGGCTAGGTCGACGTACTGCTTCGAAACGGCCTCTTTAATGAGCTCGTACACCTCGCCCTTCCTAGCCACGATGAGCTCGGCGAGGATCTCAGGAGAGAGCTCCAAACCGCTGAACCTCTCGAGCTCCTTCACTATGCCCTTCTCATCGGGCGTGAACATCTCCACGGCGAGCTTCACCGTTTCGTCCCTCACATCACCCCCCTTGACCCTTTCCTCGATCGCCACACTGAGCTTTAGGAGAGCGATCGTGAAGAGTCCTTCATAGTACTTGTAAACATTTTGATCGAGCTTGTTGTAGCAAGTGCTCTTGAACTCATCGAAGTCGTCGTAAACCCTGCGAAAATCACTAATGAGCCTGGAGAGGGGGCTCTTAGCCAAGTCGCTTAAGCTCTCATTCCATATCCTTAGGGCATAGTCAGCCAGCTCGTTGCAAAGACTCAAGCCCTTCACAGTATATAGGCTAAGGGGGCTTTAAGGTTATATAATTTTCTCAAAAACATCGCACAAAAACATCAATCGCAAGAGCTAGGTCTAAAGCAATAAGCAGAAGTCGATAACCCCTAGTTGATTATCTAAGATCGCTGGGAGTCAACAACTCTACGGGAACTGCAAAGTTTCATGAAAAGGCTTTTAAGTGTAAACAGGGTAGAAACCAAGTGTTTCACTAAAGTAGTTGTGAAATGAGCATAGTAGAAAGAGAGGGAAAAGAGGGATGGAGAAGGGTGGGGATGGAATCAAGGAGGAAGGCCTGCTCAACGCGGCATATCTTAGCAAGATTCGAGAAAAAGTTGAAGAGCTAAAGAGTCTACTTAAACACATTGAGGAGGAAATCAAGCGAAAAGGGAAGTACTCTCCCCCTTTGGATGCATGAGAGGTAAAGAGTGGCATCTTTTTTGATGCTGTGCGCTATGGACATGAATTAAACTCTAAAATACGCAGTAAAGCGTTAGAGGTATTAGAGGTTCTTCGGGAAGCTTTTCCATTCATTCCATATGAAGAGATCAAATCAAGCATCACCTCCCCAGATGATTCAGTAATAAAAGTGAAGGAAACTGAGAGAATATTCTTGTTTTACCCCTACTCCTCTTGGTGCCCGTATAAACCCGTTTATGCGCTCATCAATCTTTGTGAAAAATTAGAAAAGCCTGAAGTCTTATTAGAACTTCAAAAGCCTTTGATCTTGGCCTTAGCCTACATCTCCTCTAGGAAGGAAAAAGAGTTTTCAGAGACAGACTTTCCTGAATTAAAGCCCATCGTTCTCGATCGTGCCATTAATTTAGCACTTAAGAGGGGATGGATCGTAAGAAAGACTGAGGGCTCTTATGAGATAAGAGAGAAGCCCAAGTTCTACATCAAGTGTCCACATTGCCAACGACTAATTGAAGCTCACGAAGAGTATTGTCCGCATTGTGGCTTGTACTTGTTAAACATCATTTTGCGCGATCAAAAGTCAACAAGCGAGGATATAAAACTTTATTCGTGGGATAAAAAAGGTAAATGGGTAGCGGTCTTCTACTTGAGAGAACCAACCAAAATCGAAGTTGATGGCGAGTACTATTATTTTCCGCAACATTCTCTGTCTCTTGCACTTGACGATGCGAAAAGGTTTAAGATTGTAGTTGCAATCCCAGACTATCTCTATTATGCGAAATGCTATACAGATGAATTTACAACTTTCTTCGTCTCTATCGATAGAGTGCCGAGAATGTTTTATACTTATTATAAGGTGGAAGGAGAGGATATAGAGGAGATTCATAAGAAGTTGACGATGATCTTAGATATCATAGAAGCGAAGATCGAGGAGGTCTATGAAGAGGAAAAGAAGAAAGACTTCAACGAGCCTTTCTTTCGGAAATATAAAGGGGGAAAGGACGATTTTGTGAGGGACGTATTAGAGATTTGCAAGAAGTGTTTTACGCCGAGACTTGATGAACACCCGATTCTCCGCTTAGCTGAGGAGGATTTCAAGGGTAAGAGAGTTGGGCCAAGAGGCCAGACCATTGAAGAGGTTAAGCCAGCTGGAGAGGTAGAGATCGTAGAGCCCTCGAGGGTAGAAGTTCTTAGCTTTCCTCAAGAGCTCTTAGCGAAGTACGAGCCTCTAGAGCTATTGGGGGAAGGTGGCTTTGCGAGGGTCTTTAAGGTGAAGAGAAGAGCTGATGGAAGGGTTGTTGCCTTAAAGGTCTTGAACGAGAAGAGGGTCTCTGACGTCTTGGCAAAGGAGGTTGCGGCGTGGCTCTCGCTGGACCACAAGAACATAGCCAAGCTCTATGGTGTTAGCAAGGACCCTGTTCCTCATCTGGAGATCGAGCTAGTGGAGGGCGTGAAGATCGGTGGCAAGAAGCTCGTAAGGGATCTGGGGGGTCTCCCCAAGCCCATTGACGTGAAGCTCGCTATCAAACTCGTGAGGGGGATAGCTGAGGGCTTGAGATACGCACACTCTAAAGGGGTCTTCCACCGTGACCTCAAGCCGCAAAACATACTTCTCTCTAACGACTTCGAGCCGAAGATCACGGACTGGGGCTTGGCGAAAGTGAAGGTCGCATCTGGGAGCCCCTCGGATCTTCCAGCTTTCACGCCTCTCTACGCTGCGCCAGAACAACTAGATCCCAAGTACTACGGTTCGACGGATCAGAGGACTGACATATTTCAGCTGGGGCTAGTATTCTATGAGCTCCTCACCGGGAGGCTTCCATTTGAGGTCGAAAGTCCCTACCAAGTGATGAGCAGTATATTAAGTCCGCAACCCTTTGAACCAGTTTCAAAGCACGTGGCTGGCCTCTCTCGACTCGATGGAATACTCGCTAAGATGTTGGCTAAGAGGAAGGAGGAGAGGTATCAGAGCATCGAAGAGCTCATTAAAGCGCTTGACTCCCTTGAAGAACACGTCTTTGATGTGGAGGAGTTGAAGAGGACATTATAAAGAAGCTTAAGCTGACGAGCGCCGTGTAACAATTGGTCACACACCTTCTCGGTCTCGAGCGAGCCACGTACTTACGCTCGTGACATGTCGTGCATGTAGACATGGGCTTGGTGTGATGTTCCTCTACTAGATGTTTGAAAAGATGGAGGAGATTGAAGGGAGCTGGAGAAGACGTCTATCGCAATCTGGTGAAGGATTTCGCCGTAAATGAAGGAAGTTTGCGCAATCATGCACATTCTCTTAGTCCTTAGAGAACCTCGGATAGCTTATACGTCGTCAACTTGTACGTGTTGCTCTTCACGTCGTGGTAAACAATGCCATGAATTTCAAGCCTCTTTAGAGCCTCCTCTAAAGCCTCTATTGAGAGGTCCGTTTCTTGCAATAGCTCGGCCATCGACATCCCACGGGGGTTGTTCTGCAAGACCTCTATTATTCTATTATCTGTTTTAGCTAATTGGAAGCGAACGTTTGGGAAGTCATAGATATAAATATCACGAGAATCGACCTTCACCTTCTTCTTGACCGCTTCTCCTTTCCTGCAGAACCTCTCTAATGCCTCCTCGGCTTTTTCTAATAACTTCTCGGCCTTCTTTGGGGAGATGCTTCTCTTCTCGCTCATCTTCTTACTTATTTCCCAAATGACGACACTTTTAGTGACTACCCCACCATATCTTTTCGCAATATCTAGAACTTCGTCGTCAGTTATTGGTGGAGGAGGAGGTTTAAGTGAGTAAATGATGTAAGGTGTTAAGAGGGTGAGGGTCCACGGCAAAAGGATGAACCACCCAATGCGCGCATTTGCAAGTGAGTGCATTAAGCTCGGTAGTACAAGCACTTCAGCCAAGCCTATGAGGGTTGCGACGACGAATAGCCTATGTGGAAGCCCCTCTTCAAGTGAATTGTAAATCGCACGGCCATAGAGGGAAAGCAGGATCGAGCCAAAGACGCAGAGCATTACCACGTTCACGTTCTCTGAATCGAAGAGATCGCGGTTTAGGTCAAGCAGTTCGCACGTGAATGGTATGAGGAGGAGGCTGATGATCGACATTATCGTGCAGACAGCAGAAACCATGAGCATTTGGCTTTCGTCGAGCCCCACGAATCATCCCCTACATGCCCAACATTCCCTTAATTCTCTTGATTTCGCTTTCGATGGAAACGAGCTTCTCTTCGAGGTCACGTATCGTCTTTAGGTCTTCTCTGATAGCCGATAACCAGAAATCTGCTGCGTAGCTCTTTACTCCAACGACGATTTGATCTTCTTCACTCCATCCACTCAGCCACAAGTCGTAGAGTTCGTATAAGACCTTGACTTCTCCCTCCCTCTCAGCCTTTTGATTTAACAGTCTCTTTTTCTGTGCTTCGAGGTCCTCTAGCTTCTTCACTAGGGCCTCTCGAGATTTCTCCACTATGTCCTTAAACACGTAGACTTTACCGCCCCCTTCTCCTAACTTCTTCTCAGCAACGCCTTCTTTCACGAAGCCGTCTAGGCACTTCTCAAGCTCGCTGGGAGAACCATAATTGGAGAACAGTCGGTAGACGTCGTGTAAGCGAACTACTCCGAGATGCTGTGGGGCGATGTACTTGTAGACGTGTTCCTTCACGTACTCGCAATCTTCCTTCTTCACCTCCCCACCCCCACACCCTAGTCTATGACGTAGACTTTTGCCTTTCTACACTCTAGGTAGCGTTCGATCGCCTTCTCCGCCTTCTCCAATATTTGCAGTTCTTTCTCTAGCTCTTCAAGTGCGGAGATAACATTTTGATTCGATGTACCAATGAAACCCTTAAGCCCCCTTAGCTCGCCCTCACGCTTCATCTTACGTAGTGATATCGCTTCCTCAAGCGTCCTCAATTCTTGGTCCGTCATGTATGAGGCGGTGAATCGATCGATCCTGATGTTCAAGTCACCAACGTTGAGGTTGACGGGCTCGATCTTCTCTAGAGGAACTTTAACTTCATCGACTCCTATAATTATGTAGTCATCAGAGATCCCATAACATTCCTTCTTTATATTTTCCCTAACGTGGGGCGGAAGCTCGCCAATTTTCCCACGTTTTGAGAATTTGGCATGGATGACTCCGGGAAAGACATGTCCACGCTCGAAGCCCAAGTAAGTCTTGAACCCTATAGACCTCAGCAAGCTACATATTAGAATTGCCAAGCAGTCGCAGTCGCCAGCCTTAACGATCAAAGTGTGAAGTGCTGGCTTGAACCAATCGCCTGGCTCGGATACGTACTTGATGTTGTTGTAGACCCATGCCACTATGTCTTCGATTACTTCTCTAGTGTGACGAAGAAAATGCGCAAAGTTCAACACCGATTGAACCCCGCTCCTAATGAATTGTCTCTCCTCCTCTGTAGAACCGAGCTCTTCTGACCTCTGGAGCAAACTTTCTAAGCTTTCTATGAGCTCCTCTAAAGGAGAGTAGCTCTTATCCATGAGCTCCTCTGCCGCCTTTGGAGGCAAGAGGAATAGCCCTCCATTGTATAGCTCGCTTACGTGAATGTCCTCGGGGTATCCAAGTCTTCTAGACGTGCTGGACGCGATCTCGGCCGCTATTCGCTGTATGTAGGCGTTCTTTGAGCCCAGCTCTCCCTCTATCAAGCGCTTCATTTCCAAGAAGTACTCTTCTTCTCTCTTCGGCTTGGGAGAGAACTTGAATAGATCGGCCAAGTCCTTTATTATAACGTAGTTGAGGAGCTCTTCACCCGCCTTTAGGAGGTTTATCAAAGACCCTCCTAAAAGCTCGTTCTTCTCTAAGAGCCTCAGGTACGCTTCATCAGATATCTTGCCCTCGCTCCTCCTCTCGTGCAAGAGCTTCCTGGCTCCTTCTCTCACTTTCTCCACTTCACCGATGTACTTGGACATACCTTTCACTTTACTTGCTCTCTTCTATTTAACAACATTTTTTTAAGGCTGTCGGGAAGCGCCTCAAGGTTTACCCTGAAGAGGTATCGCGGGCTCTTCCCCTCGAGGTTCGGCTCTTTGACCACGTAGCCCAGCTCCGAGAGCCTGTTCAAGTAGCTAGACGTTAAGTGGCGCGATAGGCTTAGCCTCCTCGCGACTTCCCCGGTCCCTAAGGGCCTCTCAGTGTCGAGCAATGCCCTCAGCACCCTCAAGAGCGAGGGCTGTATGGAGGCGGGCTCCCCGACCCTCGCCGTCCGACCCTCGATCCTGCTCAGCCTCTCCTCGAGGTCTCGAATCAACCTCTCTTGATTGTCAAGCCTCTCTATTATCTTCTTGAGGTACTCCTCTAACGACCTCTCTTCTGGCACTCCGATCACCGAAAATTTAGTAACACGCACTAAATATAAAGTTTGTCTAGAAATTTATGGACTTGAGCAAGAGAAGAAAAATTTAAATAGACGCGTCTGGACTTATCTACAACGAGGTGGTGGAGTTGGAGCGGGAGAAGCTGGTACGGGTCTTGAGGGAAAAGGGACCAGTCTTTGCTCTCGGAGTAGCCGTCGGGGCCTTGGCGGTGTTCTTCTTCGACAGGCGAGAGGCCATAGCGAGGGCCCTGAGAGAAAGGCTGAAGCGAAGTAAGGTGAGCGGGGAGGGACGACAATGAACATTCTCGGGGCTCTCAAGAAGCTCTCAACCGCACTGCTATCCATTTCTTTTCTTTACTTTATGGTAATGCCGATACTAAACTTCATGGGCGTCCAAATTCCTCACGACGTGACTAACTTAACAAGCTCCATGATACTTTTAATTACAATTGCACTTATGGTAGCCTTACTACTCACGTTCGGGCTAGGCTATTGCGCGCTCACGGGCTGGCGCAACTACAAGGCGTTGCCCAAAGTAATAAGAATACTCTTGGCCTTTATCCTAGGCATTGCGATCTTCTTCCTTCAAGGCCCGATGGCAATGCTAATTCCAGTACCATTTCTACCCCTCCTCATAGTCACGGTATTGCTCTGGACCGTTCTAAGGGCGTTGTCGAACTTCTTGGTGAAAGGAGGGGAAGATTCTACGCAGGAAGAAGCTATCGACCTTGGGAAAGCTTTCTCCACTGCTTACTCGTTTCTCAGGAAACTAGTTCCAGCAGAGGAAGAACTCGTCGTTGAAGAGTCGAAGATGGTCGGCGATGCATGGGAGATCGTTCTTTCAACAACCAAGTCGGGTAAGTACAAGATCAGGGTCGACAGGTTCGGGGGTGTCACGTCATGCGAGAAATTACCTTAGCAAGGGGGCTTGGGAGGATGCCCTTGAATAGGAAGCCCTTGTTGATCATAGTTGCTATGGTAATCGTCATATTATCATTGGTGGGCTTAGACATCAGCGGCTTGCCACTACATGCTATCATAGAGAAGTTAAACGAGCCTCTCGACCTTGCATTGACGATCATACCCTTCTTAGTTACAGCTATCGTTCTAAAGCTGAGGAGGAAGGCATCAAGAGGTAGCCCAAGAGATAGTAGCTCTACAACACCTCCTATTTCTTCCTACGAGCCCAGGAAGGCCAAGAACGTCGAGACCCCTATGCATCAGAGGGTAAAGCTCATGGCCTCAGCACCAGCTCAGTTTCTCGATAACTTAATCAAGCAAATCTACATGGAGATGAGAGAGATCTATGGCGACATCCCCTTATGGGTTAGGCATAAGGCAAACATAATAGGGCGCTCATGGGATTTCAAAAACGTCAAGGCCCTTCATAGCATAGACGTATACGGGGAGAAGGGCTACGTTCAAAAGTTCCTCGAGAAGTTGAATGGAGAATTAGAGGCACTACGTGAAAACTCTTCAACAATGAAGATCGACTCTATCGAGAGTGAGACTATTCTAGAATCATCCAATGGGGATCAAGGAGTAATGCAATACCCCAAGGATATCAAAAAGTCATCGAAGGGACGCGATATGCTCGATCCCATTTTATGGGGACTTGGGCTTCTCGGGCTGGCTTCATTCATTCTATTAGTTGTAAGTGATAGTCGGAATGGCGGGCGCGCAAAGAGTAGAGTAAGTGCCGTCGTCGAAGATGAAAAGGCGCTTGAGAGCGCTATAGAGGCCATCAAGAGGCTTGGACTTAAGGGCCAAGAATTGAAAGCCCAGAGGAAGACCAAGGATGGATGGCTGTTTGAATTTACTGACTATGAGGTCTGCGTCAACGAACGAGGCTACGTCACCAGCGTAAGGAGGTGCACAAGATGAAGTCTCCCTTAGAGATGTTTCTCTCCTCGATCATCGAACTAGCATGGGATGTCGTGACTACAAGAGAAACTGTGGGCGGCGTCAATCTGAAAAGAGTGCTAGTGAAGCAGCTCCTCTCCACCTTGGCTGGGAGGACGGAGGACCAAAGTACTTCGACGAACACTCCTCCTGGCAAGGATCTAAAGCGCATAGTCTCGGACATGATGAAGTTGCGCAGAGTAGCTCTAAGCCTGCCACCCGAAGAGAAAAGGGCCCTCTTCTTCACGCTCTTGACGATGTTAGCCACATCACTTCTAGGGAGCGAGGGCGTCAGGGCCCTTGTCAAAGAGGCGGGCGATGATGAAGGTCAAGAGCGATCGAGATGACGTGATTGACTGGCTTTGGCGCTATGGAGTTCCTTTGATGGCTGGAGCGATTATCTTGACCAACGCGCTTATAGCGATGAGGAAGCATAAGCAAGGTTTAAGAGTTGAAGACTACGAAGGCGCCAAGAAGTTCTCAACGAGCTCGAGCGATTCGGATATGGACTTTAGAATCGAGAACGTCATATTAAGGGAGAGGCCCAGCGTCACCTTCAACGACATAGGCGGCTTGGACGAGGTCAAAGAGCTCCTGCGAATGGAAGTGATATATCCGAGGACTAAGAAGAACCTCTACGCGTTGTATGGCAAGAGGCCCGGATGCGGGATCCTTCTATATGGTCCTCCAGGTTGCGGGAAAACGCTCATAGCCAAGGCATTAGCTAACGAGTGCGGGCCGGGCGTCGAATTCGTAGCCCCAAGGATCAGCGACGTCATGTCCCGCTACGTGGGCGACTCTGAAAAGATAGTAGCCGCAATATTCGACTACGCGAAGAAGCTCAAGGAGTGCGTGATCTTCTTTGACGAGATAGATTCGCTCCTCCCCAGAAGCGGCCCTTCCTACGTGAGGAGGGTCAAGAACGCGTTCCTCGAGTGCGTCGACGGGATAACATCGAAGAAGGAGGGCCTCTTAATAGTGGGAGCGACGAACGCTCCTTGGTTGATAGACCCGGCCGCTCGAAGGCCTGGGAGGTTCGACAAAGTCATATACGTGCCACCACCCGACTTCGAAGCTAGGAGGAGCATATTTCAAATACACTTAAGAGAGGTAATAGCGAACAAGATGCTGGGCGAGGACGTGGACATAGATGAGCTCGCGCTATTGACCGAGGGATACACTGGTGCAGACATAAGGGCTGTGTGCGAGGAGGCGAAGGAGACAGCCCTGAAGCGCGCTCTAAGCGAAGGAGTTGCTAAGCCAATTACAATGCAGGACTTCGTCTCAGCGATAGAGAGGCGGACGCCCTCCGTGCTTCCATGGATAATCGAAGCTGTTAGATCGATAAAGAGGTACAAGGCGTACGAGTTCTACGAGACGATAAGGAAGGACTTGGAGAGGATGTCGAAGCTCAAAAATTTTACCGATGTTTTATGAGCGAATCCCACCAAGAGAATAAACTCCTTTTTCGCTTAAGTACTAAATACTGACCATTGTTCAAGTAAACGAACGTTTGAGATTAAAACTTAGGCTCTATGCTATACTTCCACAGGAAGGATGGAGGCTTTTTAGCAAACGGCTTACCTCACACGAGTAAAATATCGAGAGCTCTCAAAGCGCTTTACGCGGAGCCAGTCCTCAGTCCAACACGGCGGCGCTGAGTCTCCAACGTGGACGTCTATCCTACAGTTGCCGTAGAGGCCCTTCAATAAGCCCTCGACCTCGTCGCACATCTCGTCCATTGTCGTGGGGAGGCTGGACCTCAAGTCGTTTAAAAGCCTCATTATCGCCTTGTCTATTTCAAGTGCTCGGCGAGAGAGCTAGGGGCTAAAAGTAAGGAGGAAGTCGTACAGATGCTGAAGGATGGAAAGATAGAGACAGAACATGAGCTGGACAGTAGAGGGAGGGTTAATGTCTACGTAGCTCATGGAGAAAACGCTCTCAAAGTACGAAGGAATAGCCCGTCAAGTCGATATTGTACTCCTCACTAGCCTCCAAGCACTCCTCTATGCTCGCAGGCTGTTTAAGCTAGCGGATTTCTATCGCAAGGGGAAGGGCTTAGAGGTGAACTTCTACGTCCCCAACCTTGAAGAGAGGAGACTTGTTCCACTAAAGGAAACGCTTCACATGTTGAGAGAGGTTCTAGGACCTTCCAGACAAGTTAGACAAGTCAGGCTGACCGAGGATGATGTGAAGAAGTTGTGGGTTGAATTCTCCAATGCGTTGCGCAAGCATGACATGAACCCTAAAGAGTACAGGAGGCTCTTCAACATCATGATTGATAGGTCTAGGCCTTATGAGGACAACCTGCGCTGGATGCTTGAGGAGGTTAGAGAACTAAGAGGTCAGTAGCTTGAGGAGTTGAAGCTTGTAAAGCGACTTGTCGCGAGTTAATAATATTCAAGGATCTAAAGAGGCAATGAGCCCTCTCCAATCTACGACCTCAATTCCGTAGTTCTTAAAGAGCTTTCTATTGTTTAAGAAGCAAGGATCGCTAGAAACGAGGTAAACTTCCTGTCCTTTCTTGCGCCTCCTTAACGCTAGTCTCGCGAGTGCCTTGTCATAATGATCGGCGTGATACTTCTCCAGCTCCTCTTCAATGCGAGGCGGTAGCTCTTCTCTTTCGATGTTCGATTTGGGTTCTTCATGATACTTCGCGCTTCCTAGCTTTTTAAATGGGCCAGTTAAGAGCTGTAAAGGCAAGAACTTAAAGATGCGAGCGACTTGGTCGAGAGTATTACGTAAGACGTAAATGTGATGGCACATATCTTTTACCTTATCAATGAACTTTCCAGAGAATTCTTTATCAATAAATATTCTAAAGGCGTTTACGTCTAAGATTATATCGGCCATTTTACTGTCCACCTAAGATCCTCTCCAAGATCTTCCTTTCCTCTTCTATGAAGGAAGGTATCCCCTCCTTCAAGCCCTCCTCGTCCAATTCCAATCTCTCCACTTTTGTGACGCCCTCCTTCTCATCTCTCGTTACGTGGTAGACTATCACGTCTTTAGCCGATAGCTTGACCTGATAGACCCTTTCACCTCTAGTCGTCAAACCTTTAAGTGGGAAGCCCTCTCCTTTTAGGACAATGTCGAGGGATAGTGGAAAGTAACTACTATGAGTTGTAATTAGCACCTGCTTACCTTCATTTACAGCCCTCCCAAAGAGCACGGGAAGGAGGCACTGATATTTTGGATGAAGGCTTACCTCCGGCTCTTCCACTAAGATCGTGCTCCCGGGGTCGCTGTAGGCGAGTTGTACGATAACTGGCAATAATTGTCTTGAGCCGTGACCAAGTGATGGTAGCTTGTGAGCGCTATTGAGGTATGGGTCTCTGTAGTTTGAAGTAAGGTAACTACTACGATGCCAGCCAGCCCATACATCTTTTATCCCGAACCTCTCACACAACAACTCGCACGGCAATCTCTTCTCGTCGTTCTCGGGCATCATCAACTTTGCCAGTATCTCTAAAGTATACTCGCCTCTCTTACCCACCCATCTATGTTCTTCTCCAGCATGATATTCCCATGGAATGTTACCTCTCTCAACCGACAAGTAATAAACTCTTAATAGCTCTCTCTTTAAGGCATTCACTATCTTGGTGGAGAGTTCACTCCTATAGGTTACACTCCCATTGCCAGATACAGTATAACCAGGTGGAAAACCGCTTCCTTCTACCAATTTAAACTGGCGAGGCTCGCTTACCCTCCCTTCTCTATCGTCATACCCGAAAGTTAATGAGGATCCGTTGATAATGAGAGAGTGAAGACGACGTGAATTGCTTCTACGATAAACGTAGCAGACTTCAACAGTCTCCTTCCCTTCTAGACCCTTTTGTAGGGCATGCAATAAATTCATGTACGCTGAGAGGGACTCTTTTGAAGGAACATCCATGGTTGTTTTCTCTACAAGCTCTGAGAAATTCTTCAAGTCCTTCTCGATGGCCTCTTTTATCTCCTTCACGCTCATGTCAATAGCTATGCCGAGGCAAAGCTCGACATCCTCTAAACCTTTGTGAAGTATGCTTTTCACATCATCATATTTCACCAGCTCACCTTCTATGGCAACACTACTTCTTGGCTCTACATCCCTCCCAGAGGACTGGCTGAGCAAGGCCAAGGCCTCTAAGATGCTCGACTTTCCGGAACCGCTCGGTCCTACGAAGATCGTTAAAGGCGCTAGCTCTATCTCACACTCCTTTATGCACTTGAAGTTCTTTATGATCAGCTTTTTTATTGCCATGCTCTAGCGTCTTCTCGACCTACTTAAATTCATTAATTCATTAATAAGGTGTCGTGCTAAAATATAAGCTCTTCCTTGACGTTTTCTCATACTAATAAAATTTGATAGCACGACATCAACTTGTACGATCTTATGCGTGCAGAGGTAGGGCTAAAGGGCAAGGGTTGCTCTTTAAGGCTCAACTTCATGGAAATTACGACCATGCCATCACGTTAATCATGGCAATGGCCTTGTTTTGTGATGTAAGATTTGGGGCCTTGCCATCATTACTTACCTCACTAGCATGGAATCCAAGAGAGGTGCTGAGTGAAGCCGCTGTCACCACGGCACTTAACCGGGGAGCGCTGCCTGCCTTTTGCAACGACATAAATCCGATAGGGGGTAGCTTCCGCAGAGCGGGTTGGCGGGTTCTGCGGACGAGAGCCCCTCAAACCCTAGCCCTCAAGATCCTCGACCCTCTCATTGAACAGACCAATAGACCTTCTCATCTCCCGAACC
>Ga0080004_1138445_pt1 | contig 24308 bp, 11 predicted proteins | sample WasSprMetagenome_FD_69207 | JGI IMG/M metagenome (GOLD analysis project Ga0080004, IMG submission 69207) | Sulfidic aquatic microbial communities from Washburn Spring, Yellowstone National Park, USA - WS (SPADES assembly) (version 2) | ecosystem: Environmental > Aquatic > Thermal springs > Hot...
TTTCCCCTTCTCACCGAATAAACCCGCTGTTCTGATGATGAAGAAGCGTTTGAGGAGCATCAATATCATCTTCTCGCCACCCAATTTTGATTTTCCATATTCATTTAAGGGATTTGGCTCATCTATCTCCACATAGGGATTTCCCTTTCTGCCATCAAATACATAATCCGTGCTGATATAGACGAGGACCGCATCTAAATGGGCGCAGGCGGCGGCAACCGCCCAGGTTCCAACTGTGTTAACGAGATAAGCTTTCTCGGGCTCAAGCTCGCATTGGTCTACATTCGTGAAGGCGGCGCAATGGATGACGACATCCGGTTTCAGAGAGGAAAAGACATCAAAAACCTTCCTCGTATTCCTGACATCCAAGTCCTCCTTGGATAAAGGGACGAGTTCCTCCTTATCCCAGAGGACTTTTTGAATATCGGAAGCTAACATTCCTTTTGCGCCTGTCAAAATTATCCTCATAGCATTGAAAAGGGGAGAAACATTATGATGGCTTTTGATATTTTATATCAGAAAATCAGTAAATTGGCAAGAAGAAGGCTTTAAATCTTCCTCAGCTCCTCCATATTTTTCCTTATCTTCAAAATAGCCTCCACTATTTTCTCCATATCGCTCTTTGGTCCAAGGAAGAGGGAATGAGGAAATGCACAACCCTCTTCCTTCGCTACTCTCTCCACGACCGGTAGATAGAGGTTGGAGTAGTCAATTTCCTTGCCGTAAAGTGGGCATTTTATAGGGCATCCGGTTCTTCCGAATCTCTCCTCTTTAAAGAGTGGCATTTTATAGAGGGGCTCAATGTGTCCAGTCCAGCAGGGAATCCCCTCAGCGGAAAGGGCTTGGAGGAACTTGTCTCGGGATATCCCATCCCATTTCTCCGGTATGAACTTGAAGTGCCAGTAGTAGAAACACCAACGAGTTACCCTCGGGTCGCGGTATATCGGCTCTATCCCCTCAACTTCCCTCAAAAGCTCTACGAGATAATTTGAATTTCGTTCCCTTATCTCTATTTGCTCGGGGAATCTCTTGAGCTGAGCCAAACCGATGGCAGCCTGCCATTCGGTCATTCGCAAATTTGTTCCAGGGATGTAATGCTCATAGAATCCCTTGCCCGGAAGCCTGCCTATGTGGTGATAGGCAAAAGTTTTCTCATAAATCTCCTCATTATTGGTAATGACCATTCCTCCCTCGCCACAGGTTAGGGTCTTTCCCATTTGGAAGCTGAAGGTTCCTGCATCTGCCACAGCCCCTGTTCCTATGCCTTTCCATTGAGAGCCGTGAGAATGAGCGCAATCGGCTATGACATAGATGTTGTGCTTTTTGGCGATTTCGTTTAGGGCATCATAATCGCAGGGCATACCTCCAACATCCACTGGTATAACCGCCTTCGTTCTCGGAGTGATAGCTGATTCTACCGCTTTGGGGTCTATAGTGTAATTGCGAGGGTCTATATCCACGAAAATGGGGATGGCGTTGACCCTTAAGACGGCTGTTACAGTGGCGATGAAGGTCGCGGCTGGAACGATTACCTCATCTCCTGCTTCTACGCCAATCGCTTTGAGAACAGCTTCTATAGCAACTGTTCCATTGCAGACTGCTACTCCGAATTTCGCCCCTTGAAATTCAGCGAAGGCTCTTTCAAACTGTCCGACCTTTGATTTCCAATATCCCTCCTGAGTATAATCCCAACCCCAGCCTCCAAACCACCATATCCCGCTATCCAAAACCTCCATCAATTCCTTTCTCTCCTCCTCGCCGAAGATTGGCCAGGATTTGCCAAGCGGCTCCTTTACTAAGGGTTCGCCTCCGCAAATTGCTAACTTTGCCATTTTCTTCTCATCTCCTCATAAAAGTCTTTATAAGATTTAACCTTTATGCCTTTATCTAATGCATATTCTATCAAAAAGGAAATCTGTGATAATGTAGGGTCATTTATCGCTGTATTGTCGTGAGCTGCATAACCCCAAGCATAATTCTTTTCCTTTACTAAATCGGCGCATTCCTTTAAGTGTCTCTTATATCCTTCCATATCCTCCCCATAAATCCAATACCAATAGATGTCCTGATAGCCTTGGACTGGACATTCCAATATATCGGGGAAACCGGAGTGCTCATACCAAAAAGGTTGAACATCAAAGGGAGTGGGCTGATAATCCTTCTCATTTCTCGCCCAAGTGCGGGTGAACCTTATGCCGATTTTATGGAGAATCTCCAAGATATCAGGTCTATCGCATAATCCTCTGTAATACCCCCAAGGTCCCGTTAATCCGATACAATCAACCCCCAGCATTTCCTTTAAGACCTTTGAAGCTTTGCTCACATCTTCCTCTATTTGCTCAAGCGTTCCACCCCTCACCATTTGAATCTTCTTTCCATCATCAACATACACGGTTTTCAGGAGAAGATGGGAATAAGTGTGCTGCTGGAGGTCAAATAGGGGACTTTCAACGAATGGCTTAAATGCTTCTGGACCCACGATCTCAAGCGTTTTCCCCACGATGAAGAATGTGCAGGGAGCGGAATAACGATTATGAACTTCCCAAGCGATATCCAGGAACTTCTTAGTGATATCGGGCTCGTTCGCCTCAACATCATAACCTATCAGGAGATATGCCATAGTCAATCACCGGTCTAATTATAAAATAAAACTGAATTCCATCAATTCATTTTAGCGTTCCTTCTTTCCACTCTTTTATCAATTTTTCTGTTTCCGATCCCGTGGGTGTGGGGTTGCCTTTATCGTCAAAAAGGTTTTCCAAGGTTCCCACAAAGAAACCATTGCATCCTAATTCCCAGGCAAGCCTTGCGTGTTCCCTTTGTTCTTGAGGAGAGGGAGTTATGTATATCTCCCCTATTACAGTTAAGCCCATCCTTTTAAGCGATTCTACTTCCTCCTTATTTTGCCATCCTGGCACTACGGATACTTGAACTGCATCAGCTCTACCTAAACCTTTGAGTTTTCTCATATAGTATAAGGGAAAACGAGCTGCGTAATATCTTTCGGGAAACTTTATGAAGTGCGACATCCAATACCAGATGCGGGGCTTGAAATATTCCAGCACAACATCGCTCAATTCTTTCGCTACTTTAAAGATGCTTTCCCTATAAAACTGTTCAAACAGGAGACATTCCTTTGAATAATTCCATTCTTTAGGTGGGAATATCTCTTCAAAGTCTTTATAATTTGTGGAGAAAGCTTTGTTAAGCTGATTGAGGTCGTTATGAAAGTAGCTCCGCAAGAAAGACCTATATGCCTTCAACGCGTAAGGGTCAAAAGCCCAGAAGGCGTCCCATTCATAAGAAAGTTGACCCTCCATCCCGACGCCAATTTCAACTCCATCTACCAATTGCAGGAGTCCCGTCTCCTTCAAGTGCGAGAGAATAGTTCGCATATTTTTCTTGACCTGTTCCCAAACGAAAGGATTCCAGGGGGAAGCGTAAGTCTCCCTCTTTTCACCTCTGAAGTTGCAAGGCTTGGCTTCGGGATGCTCTTTCCAGAACCATGCGGGAACACCGTGGTTGAAGAAATGAACGATAACCTTAATTCCCGCTCTATGTAGGGCTCTAATCATTTCATCAAAATTGGAAAAGTCATAGCGACCATTCTCATCCGGCCAACCAATCGGCAAGCGATGGGCATCGACCCCTATGCGAGCTGCTGCTTCTACTCTTTCAACCGAGCCTATACCACCCCAAGAAACGAAGTGAACATCTGCTTGTTCGCCATAGCAAAGGAGCGAAATCAAGCTTATAAAGCTACAGAAAGCAAAAGAGTTAATGCCAAATTTTCCATTCTTCATTTTAACTCCCTCCTTCCAAAAATTTCATCGTAATTAGGATATCTTACTCGTTTGCCATCCTTGTATTCCCACCAGACATTGTCCCATACCCATTCTTTCTTTTCCTCATCCCATCTTAACCCCTCAAGATAAACCCTATCAGGATGTCCGTTTTTCCTCAGGAACTCTTGGGCGAAGCGGGCGACATCACCGTGTTTGGGGTCGCTATCCAAATTCATATAGCAGCCTTCATACAGCTGGTGAGAACGGTGCCTCATCTCGGGAGTGAACCATTTCAAGGGACCCTCTTCCCTGTTTCCCCGATACATAGAGTGAACATAAGCCCAAAGATATTTCATATCCTCTAATACAGGGGTGGGGAGGTTATTATTGCCCCAGCCTATCATACATTCACCATTCACATCAAGTCCCAATCGGTAAACATCTTGGTAGAAGCGCCAATAGTAAGGTTGGACGGGCACAGCTTTCCCCGATGTATAATCAACTCCAGAAAGGCAAGAGAACCCACCATCTTGGAGGACGCTATCATATCCAAGCATCTTCATCATAATTAAATCCTTATAAACAACCTCATCATACCAGCCGCTTGTGAGGGACATAGGAGTCCAATGATAGGGTGGATTGGGAGGATAAGACCCAGAGATGCCTTTCCTAAGCCACTCCAAGTGATTCCTGATAAGTTTTAATCCTTCTTTTTCGATTAGCGGTATGGCTGGGGGATACATCTGGCAAACATAACCATAGTAGGGGGTCCAAAAACTATCAGAGAGCACATTAGCGGTGGCTGTCTTGACGAATTCAGGTCTTATCCAATAGCCGAAGCGGACTCCCTTCTTATGGAACTCGGAAATCATTTGAGATATAGCTCGGTTTATCGGGTGATTTGGATTTAAGCGAACTTCATCGGGAACTGTATATGGAGAGGAAGTCCAAAGTATATGAGCGCCGCCAAGTTGGTCGGCACCTAAGTAGTGAGCTTTGTTGGCAAATTCCTTCCCCCAATTGATAAGTATTTTCAAAGCCTCTTCCTCTGATTTTCCTTTAAGGCTTTCCGGTGAAGGTCCCCAGTAATCCCAGGCATAATCTAATGATGTAAGGTAAGGGTTGAGCTTGTATAAATTAGCCAATCTCCTTCGGTAGAAAAAGGAAGCGTCAATAAATTTTTGGGGAGGTTGAAGCGAGTTGTCAGGAGACCAAAGATATTCAAATGTTTCAATAGAGAACCTTTTTCCCGCTGTGGCACAATCTATCGTGAAATTTGGCCAAATACCATCTTTACCTTGTTGAGCATAATTTGTGAGGCAATAGGTGATGGCGTAATAATATCTCTTTGGAGATATAAGCAATGTTCCTTGAGGGAAATTTATGAAGATGAAGGGAAGAACCTGCATAGATTCCATTGTTGGATGAAATCCAGCGGTGGAGCGAGGAGAGCCAATACCTTTGCTATCTATACCTTTTTTCCAGTGTGTTTCCAGCAAATAGGGATTACCCCATCTCAATTCATAGGTTATCGCTCCCTCACAGGAGCCATTGAAACCAAAACCGTCGTTGGGACAGACGGAGAAGCCATTTTGATAATAGGAGGGAACTTTGAGTTCCAGTTTCCTTGCAACTCCTGTATAGTGGATTCCCCAAAGGTTTCTTTCTATGGGAAACCAGGTTTCCCACACATCCGCCCATATCCATATATCCCAATCCGCATTAGGCGGGATACCTGGTCCACTTAGAGGAATGCGGTAGTGAAATGTTACACGGTTATCGGAGACTTGATAACCAAGCCAAACTGCTCTTACTCCTCCGAAAGTGTAGTCCAAAGTTATGCGGGGAGGTTCGGCAGGGAAGTCATTTGTTGGGGGATTGGGATGGGGAAAACCAAATTCGTCCATAGAGGTGATATCTATGGCGTTTCCATAAGGAAACGGATAGAGTAGATGGGCTCCATCTGGGGTTTGCCAATCCCTCACTCGCATCAACTCTTTATCGAACACGATTCTGTTGCCATTCTCAAAAGATATACTGAGGGCGTTGCGAAGATTAATTTTGGGGAAACCGGGCACATCTATTTCCGCTTCTCCCTCTTGAATTGTTGGTGGTTTTACCTTTCGGGGTGTGGATTCCGCTATGTTGGAAAATTCGCTAACCTTGCCGTTTCTCAGCACAGCCTTTACTGCATATTCTACTTTTTCCCCATTCTTCAAACCCTTATCCACGAATTGGGGTTCCCTAATGGGTTTATCCGTGATGCGTTTAAATTCCTTGTCCCCTGCTTTTCTCCTGTAAACATAGTATCCGGCTAAATCTTTTTCTAAATTAGGGTTCCACTCCAAATACACCTTGCCATTGCATGGCTCTGCGATTAAACCGCTTGGAGCTCTCACCTCTGGAGGTGAGAAGCTAATCTCCGCTCTTCCAGATATTAAGCCAAGTAAAAGCAACCCAAGAAATAACATCATCTTTTCCCTCCTTTTGCTTTTAATTTCCTAATTATAGTTTCTCCGGGATTGATGGTTAATATCTTTTCTTTTAGTTCATAGGGCAAAATATCTGGGCATTTTAAGGAAATAGTTACCCTCTTTGAGTGCGGATTATGAGCTATAAGTAGATATCCGTATTTTGTATCGCAAATGATTTGAAGACGAATATCGGGGTCATCGCAGGTTATCAGATTCCCTATAAAAAACTCTTCTTCAGGGATGGTTTCCAAAAAGCAATAGCCCACTCCCTCGTCTGAAACACCTATTCTTCTTATTTCATTCTTTCCTTTTAGAAATACCCCCGCGTCCCAATTCGAATTGATTCCTTTGATTCTAATCCCCAGACCATATGGTAATTTGGCATTTTTAAATTTAAGAAGAGCTTCGTATTCATTAGCTTGAAGGGAAAGGATAAAAGAGGCGTTTTCTATTCTACCTTTTATGGCATCTACCCGATAGCGAGGTTTACAACCTATGCCATAAATCTTCTTCAATTCCAAGAAGTTTTCGGGTGCCTTCTGTAGACTGTTATCCAAAAGGAACAAATAAGAATATCTCCATTTTGCGCCCTTAGGAATTTCGCTTGAGCTATTGGGGAGTAGCTGCAAAGAGATATAGTTCCTCCATTTATTGTTTCCACTGACAAAAGCATGTAGAAGGTTATTAGTCAAGCCGATTTCCCCGTATAAGGGGAGGTCGCAAAGTGAATAAACAGCCACATTACCAAGCGGAGAGGGGAAAAGGGCAAGCCAATCTCCTTTCGCCAGGGGGATTCTCTCTATTACCGAAGAGTCGGTGTTTTCTTGAAAGATGAAAGAGCCTTTCTTCACTTGTCCCCCGCTTTCGTAAGCGTATCTTTCGTATGGATTTGTTGCGGTATTGCTCATAATTCTGAAAATAGTAAGTTGCTTATGCTTAGAAGGAATTTGTTCTTTCATTTCTACATCTCCCTCTACAAGAATTGCGTTAATCCCTTTTATCAAGGGGCGAAAATATACATAGCGGGCTTTTGCGCGAACGAATTTCTTTTCATAATAATTATCAATCACGACACAATCGGGACTGGAGAAAGAGCAAAAGCGTTTATTAAGGATTAGAATATCCCAACCGCTCCAATTCTTGGGATTACCTTGGAGAAGACGGAATTCTTCCTCGGTGAGGGGGAAGATGGGACGGGTTTCCCAAGAGGAAATAGGGCACCAAGAGGCGTCTTCTCCTGCAGGCACGAGTTTTTCAGCTGGTATGAGGGGGAAAATCGCACCAACATCCAAGCCCGCAATCCAACCAGCGCTCCAACCTATTCCGCTTCGCTCAATAATGCTGTTCTGTTTATCAACACACATTGTATAGCTAAAGAATGGATTATAAGGCTTGCGAAGGGAATTGGAGAACAATTTCCTTTTCCTGATATCTTCTGCATAAACCATCAAAGGTTCATCGTCCCTTGTGGAATGAGACCAAAGATATGCTGAGAAGTGTGTTTGGTTAGGGAAAAATCGTTGCCATAACCTGGTTCCTTTAAATACTCGCACCTCTTTTATAGGGAACTGGGAAGAAATTTTCAAAAGGAAAAGCTCTTTGTGCCCTGGGTAAACCCCATATGCTCCGAAAGATGAAAGTAAATTTTCCTTTGTCGCAACGGCAAGAATTTCGAATATCAAGCCACTGCTCACATAAGAACTCCCCTCCCCATAGACAGTTCGTAAGGGTCCATTGTGTTGCCAATCGGGATGTTCAACGAGGTGTTCTCTACATTCTGCGTTGACGAAGGTTATAACCTCCTCCTTTACCGCATGCCTAAGCTCGGAAAGGGAAAAGCATTTATTTATCGCTGCAGGTATCAAACGATAATCGTTTGCGGAAAGCTCCCTATAAAGAGAGGTTGCTTCATCTATCAATTCACCCCTCTCATATGTGTATAACGCTATTCCGGTATAGAATTTGTATTGCCAAGGGTTTAAGCGATTAAAGTGAGGCTTGGAAAGGATGATAGTGGGGAAATTGAGGTTGAATAAAAGGGCTGGGGGATTCTCCACTTCTTCTTTTTTGGGAAAGCGATTAAGGTAGAAGCATATTACCTCTCCATCAGGCGCTTGTATTTGAAGACCAGGAATGGCTACAAACTCATTTTTGGTTTGGGCTTCACATTTTCTCACCAATTCTTTCCATTTATTCTCATCCATCAGCTCATATGTTTCCGTAAAGACTACGAAATCTAACCCCAATCTCTTCGCTTCAAGGCAAAACTCATCTACTTCGTTTTCCCCATCGCTCAGTGTAGAATGTAGACCTATTACTCCCTTGAAGGTCTTAAACGGTCTAATTGTTGATATTTTCGTGAGGAGTTCTTCGCAAGTAGCATCAACCGCTTTTTTCTCTTCAGGTTGCGAGATTTTTTCTTCTTCTACCTGGACATTTGGAGTAAATATTTTCCCCTCTTTCAAGCTAGGTTCTGCTAACCATTGGTAAATCTGCGATAGTAGATGAAATCCATCTCCTTTTTCCAGAGTGTATCCCCCATATGCTGGATGAAAGCCATCGTTTATAAAATAACGCGCATCCATAGACATCAAAGCGACCCTTCCTTTCCCAAATTCCCTACAAGCGAGCAAGGGAGGTTCAGAAGGATAAGTTGGAGAGTATGCTTCTTTTTCCCCTTTGATTAATATTTGCCAAGCAGCATCTGCCTTAAAGGTATATGTGGAAACAGGCGAGGCGTGCTGTCCGCCCCCTCCCGGATACCATATTCGGGAAATGCCTTCCGTTATTGGATGATTTTTTGAAATATTTCTCGTTTCAAAATAAGTGTAATTTAAGATTCCTTTATAAACCTCTTTATGCTTTTCGTCTCTTACCTGTTCAAAAAGAATCATTATATCAAAGGGTGTTAATAGGGAATTGATGTTCTCAACCAGCTGGTTATAATCCCCATATCCCATAAGTCCTGATATGAAGAATAGACCTCCTCCATTTTCTACCCATTTCCATAGTGTATTTTTCACTTCGTCAGGAATAAAATCTCCTCCTACAAAAAATTGGGTGAAGACGAGAACATTGCAATTTTGCAGAGACGAAATTGTTAAACTTTTCAAGCTACAGGTTGCGACATTGAAATTTTCTGCAACAAGTTTCTCTCGGTATGTCTTATCTATTAGGGGAAATCCGTCTACCCCTACGAACAAAACCGTTGCCTTTTGAGCGAACAACTGGTGGAGGTTTACGAAAAGCAAGGCAGCCAATATATAGGGCAAATTCTTCATTTTTATATGCCTCCAAGCTTAAAGCTCTTCGTTTCCCCAGGCATAAGCGTGATTTTTTTAGAGAAATAAGGCACAATACCCTTCAACCATTCCTGCGTCTTCACCACCGCTGTTAATTTCCTATCGGTTGGGTTGTGAACTTCAACTAACCATCCGCTCTTTCGCTTGAAAAGGGAAAGCTTTAATTCTTCTTTATCGGAATAGAGGAGATTTCCTATCAGCACTTCTTTCCCATTTGTATCCTCAAATCTAACAAAGGCTTTTCCTTGAAATACCCCTATCCTTCTAAGTTCTTTTTCACCCTTAATTATCAACCCTGCATCCCAATTTTCGTTGATGCCCCATATCTCCATTGCGAGGGGGATAGGAAGTGGTTGGGGTGAAGATAAAGAGAAGGCAACAAGATAATCCTTAGCCTCAAGGGCTAAGGGGTAAATAGGGGAGACAATTTTTCCCACCCTAACAGAGATATCATAGGGATATGGTCTTTCTAAACCAAAGACTCTTCGTAATGCCTCAAAGCCGGTTTCCTCTTCCTCTCCGAATTTTCCCCTTACTAATAACCATCTCCCTTTCAGAGTGTCGCCCTTTCTAAATACCCTTCCTGGCATCTTCCAACCAATTTGGAGGCTGTTCCCCTTGATATGGAAACTATTGGCTTCAGATAAGGGGAAAACTGCCACTGAACCATAAAAATCTGGATACAAGGCGATATAACCCCCTTTGAAGATTTCCCCTTGGAGAACGAAACTTTCTCCATTCCTTTGCCCTTTGACTTTCTTTCCTTGCGAATTTATGTAGGAATATTGGGGAAGTGTTTCCTCTGGCCACCAGATATTCAATCCCAAAATTTCAGGTCCGCCATCCTCTCTCAAAGTTAGCTGAACATCCTTTTTGAATATTATTACGCTCTCTATCAGCATTACATTATATCCATAGGGTTGGGGACGGAATGAAGTAAATCGGACATCTGCATTGTAAAGCTCTATTGGAGCAGGGAAAGAGCCTGGCAGAAGCGTAGTATTAAAATGATTATCCATCACTTGACATTCGCCGCTGCCGAAAGTTATTTCCCTGCTTGCCACTCCTCCTTCAGTTTTGCTCTTTGCATAGATAACAGGTCCGCAGGCGAAATCCCATCCCCCTACAACATAGTCCAATCCTTCCGGCATCAAATCCTTTCCCGCGACTAATATCCCCATTTTAGAACCATCCCAGCAGGTAACATAGTTTCCCATTACGGTGCAAAAATCTATTTTCCCTTCATCGTTTACAAAGCTCATACTGTTTAAGGTATTCTGTAAGTCCGTGCACATATAGGTTGAAAAAAGAACATCGCTTGTATAAAGTGCACTTGAGATAGCCCTTCTTCCTTTTGTATCCTCAACCAACAAAACAAAGTATCTTTGTTTATCGTGATAACCTCCTACTTCCGCATAGAACTTCTTTCCCTTTGGGAAAAATTGTCTAAAAACCTTTCCCTTATCTAAGAGTGTTACCTTTTTAATATCCGCATCCGATTCAACTTCTATAAATAGCCTCCATTCTTCATCTCTATAGGCTGCCCTTCCATTTTCTATTTGAAATTCCCTTATCAGAGGACCTTCAGAAATATAAACCCATCTTGGTGCATACCAATAGTATTTGAAGCAGGAGGGGATATCTTTTACACTCTCTGCAAGGGCATGGACCTTAAATCCTCTTACTTCTCTTACTTCTGCGGGGGAGAAAAGACGGTGGGAAACAATGGGAATAAGATTGTAATCGTTATATTGGCAGTAAAGATAATCGTCCAAGCACTGACTGATAAAATTGCCGCCGTGGGAGTAAGAGAATACCTCTAACCCGCTGTAAAATTTTTCCATATATGGAGGAACAAAAGCCGTTTTAGGGAGCATAAGATAGGTAGGTGGCCAATCAAGCCCAAAATAAAAGCCGGGATGATTTTCCAGTTTCTTCCCTGTGACATCTAACCATTCCTTTTCCGGCCAGCGAGGTAAATCAAAGGAGATGAAAGTATCTCCAGCTGTATTCTTGATTTCTATTCCGGGAATTGCTATGAAAGATTCAGAGGTGCATTTCTTACAATCTTCAACTAAGCGCTTCCATTTCTCTTCATCCATCATTTCGAAATCCTCAGTGAAAACGATAAAAGAGTATCCTTCTTCCTTAGCGGTATGGCAGAACTCTTCTACGCTTCCCCTTCCTTTTGAATAATTTGTATAAACTCCGATGATTCCCGTGAAATCCTTAACAGGTCGCTTTTTGTGAGTAAGCTCGGTTATGAATTTTCTCCCTCCTGCCATTATAAGCGCCTGGTATGGGTCTGTGGAGGCAACTCCCGTGGGAGGTTGGGGCGGAGGGGGTGCTACCTCGCTGAAGCCACCAAATTTCCCCTTAGATGGTTCGCTAAGCCAATCCAGTATGTTCGTAACTAATCGCCAACCATCGCCTTTATCTAAACATATCCCTTCCCAGATACGATGGTAGCCAGCGTGTATCCAATATGTAGGATGAGATGGGAAGAGGACAATTCTTCCCTTGCCATATTCCCTTATCGCAAGCAATGGAGGGGCACTTTCATAGGTGCCTTTTCCCTCCTGATGAGGGAGGAAACTATAAGAGCGGGCTTCCTTTTCCCCTTTTATAACGACATTCCACGATTGGCTTACTTTAAAGGTTAGAGTGGCGCCACCCGCTTGCTTGTACCCAAGTGGGTAGATAAGCTCCTTCACCCCGTCAGCCAATGGAGAGGCTTCAATATTTCTTGTAAAAGCGAAAAAATGGTGAAGATAATTTTTCTGACGAAAATAGTTCTTTTCATCTGCTACGCTTTCCGGTAAAATCTCGGCGTCGAGATGCTGTAAGAGTTCGTTGGTGACTTTATATGAATTGTAAGCTTCTTGGTGCCATATGGCAATTCCGCCTCCCTCTTGAACATAATTTAGAAATAGTGGTATCTTTCTTTCAAAGATTTCGCGTCCTTTGGTATCCCCTTCCGAGGGGAACCAGGTAAGGATGACGACATTGAATTTTTTCAATATTTCCTCGTTTATTTCAGAGTATTCGCAAGTCCCAATTTTAAAGCCCTCTTTATTCAATTTCACCTTACATTTCGGGTCTATATGACGGGAAATCCAAGGGGCAAAATTTCCCACAACTAATACATAGCCTCTTTCCCCAATTTCCGAACTGAACAGCGGTGCCATCACCGCTAATAAAATCCAAAGTAGGTGCTTTATTTCGCTTTCACCTCCTTTTTAATGGAAGCACTTGAAAAAAGACTCTTTCGGATTGACAATTATCCAATAATATATAAGTTTTTCCCTCCCAAACTGGCAAATAGAATCTTTCCCTTCCTTTTATAAAGAGAACTTGCCCGGAAGGAACACCCCTTATCTCTACCAATAAAGGGCAAAGCATTTTCCCCTTAAATGAGAAATATCCCTCTACTCTTCCTCTACCATCAGCTTCAATTACCGCAGGGAATCCCTTTTCGAGAATCTTGCCCTTGGCTAATTGAATCTGGTATGCTCCGCCGTAAAGGACAAACTCTCTTCTGAATTCCTCTGCAAAGCTCCAGAACAAGGATTCTATGGGAGGGGAAATAAGGATTATAGCCCTGGTTTTTAAAGGTTTGCCTTTGTTGATTTTCTCTGCTATCGGACCGCTTAATAAAGTGATTAGTCCTCCTCCTTTTGGCGTAGAAAAGCCGGAGCTTAGGGAAACCAATGAATCTTCCAGAGGGAAGAAAGCTACTGCGGATTCTTCATTGCCGTAGAGACAGACGAACTCTCCCCTTTTCACTTTTACCTTCTCCGCAAGCCAACCTTCCTTTGAGTTTAAAGGTGTATCCAGGTATCGCCAAACGCCTTCGCTTATTATCCCCAGCCGGGAGAAGGGATATTCTTGGTCTCTCATATTTTCCGAGGTATAAAAGGAGTGGGCTATTATCGGCGGTTCGTGGGCCAGTTCAGCAGTTTCCAAGGTGTTATCAAGGGTTATCTCCTTTTCCATATAAAGGACAGTTCCAGCTTTCAAGTCAGGTCTTCCACAGGCGGAGAAAGGTTCAGGAAGAAACCAGTAAGATTTAACTCTTATTCCCTTTCCTTCGCCCTCCCCATAACCAATGGTGACCAAGGGAGAACTGTAAATACGTCCTGCTAATGTTTTCTCTGCTATTATATCTCCTACCTTTGAATGGATGATGCAGCCGAAACCATTGCCCGGTCCCAGTCCCCGTAGAACCTGGGGAAGATACTCCGCGGGGTCTGAGGTAACAGTGGCGGTAGAGGAAAGCGTATGCCACCAATTGCCAGGTATATCCCATATATCAAGGAGGCGGAAACTCTCGCCAATTTTATTTGTCCAAAGACAGAAAATATTGTTTCTATCAAGGCAATCCTGCGTGGTCAAGCCGGGATAACCCCAACTCGTGATAACAGAGCTAACGGCTTCCTTTCCCTTTGCATCCCAAATTTTGAGATAGAAAATGGAGCTTTCTACGAATCTCCAGCTGAGGTTGAGGTCGATTTCTCTCTTTTTAGGGCTCAGGGAAATTAGTTCTTCTCCCCTGTTGCCGTAAACGCTGACTTTCAGGATTGGTGCGTTAGAAGATGCCCTTACTTTGAAAACAAGTAAGTCGCCATAAGGTGCACAAAACCATCCTCCAGGGCGAGCGAAGTGAGGAGGTTTAAGCGATTTATGCCACCCCACTGCGAATTCTTCTATTATTGGTCCGGAGGAAATAAAAGAAGAGAAACCATCCCAAAAGTTAAGTGCATCAAGGATTTTTTCTGAAGAATTGGCGAAGGCATAAAGCACATACGGAATGTGGGCAAGGGAACTGGGTGGAAGATTTCTCATAACCGCAACAGGAGCTATTCTATATCCTCTATTTACATAATCTTCCCACAAGGTATTTCTTCTCACTCCTGTAGGCATTAAAGTTATCGCTTCCGCCGCTTGGATGAGATTACATTGCCTTACTATTGATGAATTTGTTTCCCAGGGCGAGGAGAGCACTTGTGAAGCTTTAGCCTCAAACCATAAAGGGAAATGGGTCTTTGTCCATTCCTCCGGGTGAATCTCCACCCACTCTTTCATCCCGAAAGAAATAATTCTATAACCATCATCTCTACCCTGCCATTTATATCTTGTCTCCATTGCGGGAATTAATTTGAAATGTGGGGAAGAAAGCCCATCGCATATTCTGCAAAATTCCTCCCATCTACCCTTTGAAAGTCCATTGGAAGGAATAGCGAGGACAAGAAATCCATACCCAGACTTTATTCCTTCCTTTGCCCAATTGGGGGCATTGATAACTCCTTCGCTATCAACTACTATCATCCCCTTTATTACCTGTCCCCTCGCCGTCGGGATGGAAAGAATGACAAGAAGAGGGAATAGAAATGTAAGGCTCAGGATCCCCAACAATCTTTTATATTTCATTTAATTCACCCCTTTTAAAATTTAATTTCTACCAGCAAGGATTGCCCGGCATCTAACTTCAACTCTTTCCTAAAATCTGGGTACCAATTCAAGTTCTTCGCTTTTTGAACTATTAATCTCTTGGCTTTATCCGTGGGATTGTGAACTTCAATTATTATTGATTTAGCTTTTATGCTCTTCACACTTAAGGAGATTTCTGGGTCATTGCAAACCGCTAAATGCCCAATGTAAAAAGTGCCGTCGTCGGGTTCGTCTTGGCTCAATTGGAAATAGCACCTTCCCTCTTTTGTTCCTATTACCTTTGGATTCCTTTCTCCCTTTTTCCAAACTATCGTATCCCAATGGTCGTTGAGACCTTCAATAATTAACGGTAACCCTGCAGGCAATCCCTTATCCGAGAAATCAAAGACCACCCCTCCATCCCTTGCTTCTAACCACAACGGATAAACTGCTTCCTTCTCATTTCCTTTTCTGATGTTGAATTCAAACTTCTTCTCCCCTTCCATAAATCCGTAAGCTTTCCCAAATTCTCTTGCGGATTCCACTGCATCTTTATCTATTGGAAGCCTGATTACGAGGAAGTGCTCCTTAAGTTCCGTGTTTGCGGGCAGGTTCCCCTCCATCTTACGACCGATTCGCCCATTCTTGTAGATTAAATCATTCCCCAGAGGGAAAACAGCCACTCCACCAGCGAGACCGGGAAGGAAAACAAGCGCTCCTCCTTTGGGAATCGTCAATTCGCCCATATCCTTAATCTCTCCTTCTCTCTCCACTTCTCCGCGTCTGTTAAGCAATGCATAATGGGTATATCCGCCCGAAAAGCCTATATTTAACCAGCCAAGATTGGGAACTGTATCAGGTTTAAATGTTATTCTCTGCTTGGTTCGGAGTGAGCTATCAAATATCAATCCATCGTATCCATAAATGCGAGGCGTGAAATGATAAGCTCTAACATAACCATTAAATAACCGCATAGGAGTTGCCCAAGAGCCCCAAAGAAGGCGAGTGTAGTAAATCATATCCTGAATTGCTAAGTAGGGATTTGCGAAATGGATATCAACTTGAGCTATTCCCCCTTCGTCTCCCTCTGTTGTTGATAGGAAAGGAGAGGCTCCTATATTTACATTGCTCATTCCCCAATCAAAGCCCGGCGGACTAAGCTCCTCCCAGGGAACCGCTATGCCCAATCCCAGTCCATCCCATCCGGTAACCGAATTGAAAGGTGTGACACCTCCACCAACGAACTTTCTTGTTTTGGGGTCATAAAGCGACAACCCTTCCATACTATTTTGCATATCAGTGCACATAACCAGGTTATGCCGAACGCTGCTCGTCCAAAGGGTAGGGGAGACAAGGATATTGTCCTTAATATCCTTTGCAACCAAAACGAAGAAGCGCTGTTGGTCATGCCAACCCTCAATTACTTTCCTGAAATCCTTTCCCTTGGGTAAGAAGCGCCGCCACAGGTTTTTCCCATCATATATGCTTACCTCTTTGAGGGGAATTTCGCTTGTCACATAAATATGGAGGGCAAAACGAGGAGATTTCTCATCGTTGCTGTTTTCTATCCACCATTCCCTCAATATCGGACCAGAGCTTATAAATGCCATCTGGGGATTAGCATACCAATAATGTTTAAAGCTCGAAGGGACATCCTTTAAACTCTCAGCCCAGGCGAAGGTCTGTACTCCCTTATTTGCCAGGGTAACCTCCTCCGGGCTGAAAATCTCGTGGGCAGAAATAGGAACGCTATTATATTGATTGCCCATCCGTTCCAAATACCATTCCAAGCTATCGTCAAGGAGTCTATCCCTATCATATGTGAAGACGGAGAAGGCGCCATAGAATTTTTGAAACCAAGGTCTGCTTGCTGGATGGGGATTGAGATGTGGGGCTAAAATAGCCAAGGGACGCCAGTTTTCACCGAAATAGAAGCCAGGCATATTGCTTATGTGCCGTCGCGTGCGATTCTCGTAATCGCCTATCCATTCTTTGCGTGGAAAGAATTGGAGGTCAAATGCGATATAGCGGGCACCAGCGGCGTCAACGAATTTTATCCCCGGGATTGCGAGGAATCCATCCTTGCTTTCCCTTTCACAATCCTTCACCAAGGATTCCCATTTCCCTTCATCCATCTGTTGGAAGTCCTCCGTAAAGACGATGAATTGATATCCCCCTTTCCTTGCGGACTCGCAGAACTGTGCCACAGTTCCATATCCGTCGCTGTAGTATGTATGAGCGCCTATGAGTCCCTTGAAGATATTTCTCTGCCAACTTGGAGCTAGGGGTGCAGCTTGAGTGGGAGCTTCAACTGGTTTAAAAGGTGGAGGAGGTGAAGGTTGATAACCTCCTAATTTCCCTTCCTTAAGGGAAGGTTCAGCGAGCCAATGAAGTATATTTTTCAGAAGTTGTAAAGCATCTCCATTTTTGTAGACGAAACCGTAGCCCCAGAGGCGATGGAAGGGGACTTCCATCCAGAAGGTGGGGTGGGAGGCGAAGGAGACTATTCTTCCCTTTCCAAAATCCCTACAAGCGATAAAGGGAGGTGCGGAAGGTATGGTAGGGACATTCTTTGCTTCGGGGTCATCGGGAAATCCGACAACGCTCTGGGCTGTATCGCTTCCCCTCACCAAAATCGTCCAGTTAGGGTCGGCTTCAATTGGGAGTGTAGCCACATTATACATCCATCCGGTGGGATACCAAATTGTTCTTACTCCTTTTGTTATGGGATGAGGGGAGATGTTTTCTGTTTTAGCGAATGAGAATTTGCGTCCGTAGTCAATTGCGAGGACAGCCTTGCTCGTTTCTGGTAGAGCGCATTTATTGGGGTCGTTTTCGATAATTGCCTGAGGGAGATAGCGGATGCCGAAGCGTTTGATATACTGATTAGTATTGTCAAAGGAATCGGGATTCCCGGCGTGGTATCCAAAGAGGAGAAGACCGCCTCCCTCTTTTACGAATTGCTCAAACATTTGCCATTTTTCCTCGTGTTCCTTTGGGTCATCTCCATAAGCTCTAATCGCAACAGGCCAGTTAATGACGACGACATTGAATTTTCGCAAGAAGTCAGGATTCACATCCGCGTAATGAGCTGCCGCTATGGTAAAACCATCCTCTTCAAGGAGGGATTTAAGCTGTTTATCTATAATGAACCTTTCCTCTAACCAGGGTGTATCACAAACTAATACAGCGATTTTAGAAACTTTCTCACACCAGCTATTTGAAATCAGAAAAACCAAAATTAAGAAAGTTTTGCAGAACAACAATCCTTCAAGAAATTTACGGCACATTTTCGCACCTCCTCTTTAAAATTTTAATTAGGGGGGCGGGGAGAGGAAAAGAAAAACTCTGCCCGCTCCCCCTCCCTTTGTTTATGTGGCAACTATTATTCTATTTCCCAACGGAAGGCTTTCCAGTTATCGTTAGCTTCAAACCAGTCGTCCTTCAGCCATTTAACATGTCCATCCATAAAAGCCCAGTTAACGCCACCCATATGCCAGTCGGGAACACATCCGCCATTCCTAGCTGCTTTGTGTCTTCCCCAGTCTGGGATGAAGTCCCACGCACAAGGCCAGCCATTCTCTCCCAGCATAATTTTGCTGCCCGGAGATTTTATCTTGGCATCGGTGAAAGGTGCTTGGCCCCACCACCAGCCAGGAATACGATACCACCCCGGCGCGGTGTAGGTAGTACAAGCCATTCCGCGATAATTTATGAGCGGGGAATATAAGCCATCGTATTGTGCATCCCAACCTTGTACCCATTGGGAAACCCATTCAGCAGAAGGACATAGATACAGCTTGGCGTTCTTAACATAGGGGTAAATTTCTACAGGCCAATCATAATGGTCAATCATCTGAAATCCACCAGGTGCTCCGGGAAGACATGTCCTTGCTGGCACAGTTCCATCCCAGTCTTGCATATACATAAGCCAAGCTTGTGCGATTTGCTTCATATTCGACATACAATTTGCTTTTCTCGCTTGTTCACGAGCACGGCTGAAAACTGGGAAGAGAATCGCCGCAAGAATGGCAATGATAGCTATTACCACCAACAATTCAATCAATGTGAACCCTTCTTTTTGTCTTTTTATTAACATTTTTGAAACCACCTCCTTTTTAATTTTTGTTTTGCCCCCAATCTGTTTCTCCGGGCTTCCCGGCGAGGGAGAAGCGGGGGCGAAAGCTCCTCCCTCCTTTCTAAACACTTGCCTGGCACCACCTCTTCTCGTCTATCCTCATAAAAGAAGGAGCTCCAAGCCTTTCTGAGACCTGGAGCTCCCTTAAATCCTTTGAGGAAGGAGCAAAGATATCAGAGAGAGAGAGAGAGAATCTCTCCTCTTTTAAGAGGAGCAATCTTCTCCAATCATTTAGAATGTTCATAAGCATTTTGTAGCACCTGCTATTTTTATTCTACCTCAATTATATACCCTGTCAATACAATATCAATTTTGAAACGCTACCTATTTTTATCGTTTAATACCAACTCTATTATATTCATAGCAGATAACCTGTCAATACTTTTTGATTTTTTGGCCTTCATTTCTCCCTAACCATTTTACCTCCTTTTATCATAGGTTTACTAATAGTAAGATTTAAATCGGCAATGTTTGAAGCGCTTTCCGCCTTCATCCTCCTTTCTTAGGGATATACAAAACCTTGATTCCATAAGGTTTAAGGAAAAGAGGTAGGGAAATTTCGCCCTTTCCTTTCGTTTGAATATTGATAAATTTGGGCTCACCGCTGGAAATTTCAAAAACTTTTCCCCTCTCCCTTAAAAATATCAAAGCTCTTTGGCTATTATTTGATTTGTTAACGATAGCATAGTAATTCCCCTTATCATCTTTAAATTTCATAACATAGATACTGTTCCCTTTTACTATCTTACCATCAAAGGGAAGAGCAGGCGTATAGGGAAGGGAACGAAACGCCGTGGCAAATTCCCGTAAAAAATCCTCAAAGCCTACCCACGCTTCATAGTAGTCGTGCATAACTATAATCCTGGGATTGGTAAGGAAAGCGTTTATCAGGGTTTCCTTATACCACTCCGTTGGGCAACCGAAGGGACACCACCATCCACACCAATGGTCGCTATAGTAAGCGTGGGGATTGGATTCAGCTAGGCAGAACATAAAAAATAAGCCAAAATGGTCATTAAGTGCCCGGAAAGCATTCAGGGTTGAGGGGTCTTTAAATAAATCATAGGGTTTGGATGCCCACATTCCTCCATAGTATCTCTCAACCTGCCATGCTCCGTCGTCTACACAAACAAAAATGTTGCGCAGTTCCTTGAAAATCGCTGGGTCAGCTTGTTGCAACCTTATTGCGTCCAGTGGCCAATGGAAATCCTTTAACCCTGCTGTATTCGTTTGAGACCATTGGTTTCCTTCGCCACCTATTCTCAATGCCCGAATCTCGGGATGATAAATTAAATAGACATATGGGCTATAGCTCTCAAGCAAGGAGTTGGCTTTCTTGAAGAAGGAAAATCTCTTCCGATTGAGAAAGGTTTCCCACTTTTCTCTTATTCGGTAATCCTCTAAGAACTCCCTCAAGAGAAAAACTTTTTTGCCATTTTGGAGGGTGAAGAACCTATCCACATTTTCTCCTGTTTCTCGGGAGAATTCCCTCAAATTTTCTTCGTTTAAACTTATTCTCCAGTAGATTCCTCCCCAGTCCTGGAAGCCGAAGAAAGATTTATAGCCGGCATATTTCTTAAGGTCTCTTTCAAGGGCTTCTAACCATTTTTCAGGGGTGGTATTCTCATCATATGGGTCACCAGTAGGGATGCCCTCAACGAAAGGTTGAAGTGATATTCTGAGTCCTACTTTTGAATTTCTTTCTATCTCTTTTAAAACAGCTTTAACATTTTCTTCCTTACTTTGGTCACAACCGAGAGCCATCCGAGTATAACAGCCAAAATAGTTTGTTCCCAAATGGTCGTGGAGTTGGCTTAATATTTTACCGACCATCTCTGGTGTTCCGAAGCCATGAGAGGAATACTCGCTAAAAAACCCGATATACCTTTGCTTAGAGAGAGGAACCCTCCAGGAAGTTTTGACGGGAGGAAGATTTTTAACTCGGTAAATCCAAATTCGCGATACCGCTATTCCTTTGGATTTAACCCTTGGAAGAAGGTTGGCGCAGTAGTCCCTCATATGATAGAAGAGAATCTGGGTTTCCCTGGGTTTAACATCGTTCTGCTCCTTAGCTTGTTCCACATCCCCTGGGAAAAATAGGAAGGACTTTCTTTTAAACTTTTTAGAATAAGGTCCGTATCCTGTGTCAATAAGTATAGGACTCCAGGAGCGGGCTTCCATAACAGCTATAACTCTTTCGCAGTCATCGGGATATTCTATTTCTATGATGTAGGGCGAATAGGAATAAGGCAATTTAACCCAATAGACAAAATATGCTCCCGGCTCATCAGTGGTCACCCGACAAGGCTTGCCCAATATATTTCTGATTTCTGTTCTAAACCTTTCAAGGGAAACTTTCCCCTCCGATAGGATTTTTTCCCTTGCCCTTGGGTCAGTGTATCCGTCAACGAAGCGATGGGTATCGTTTGGATTGGCGCAATCAACGAAATCTACAAGCTCCAAATCGCCCTTTTTAAAGACGCTATGTAGATTTTCATAACCCCAAAATAGATGACAATTAAGGATAAGAATTGTAAACACCCAAGTGATAGCTCGTCTCATTGGTTAATCAAACCTCCTTTTCATTGTGATTCTAAAAATAAAAGTCTCTCCTGTTTTACCTTTTATCTTAAAAGAGGAGATGCTCTTCCCAATTACCTTACCATCTATAGCAGAGACAATATCATATTTACCGGGCAAGAATATGCGCCTTTCCCCATCACTTGCCAAATGGATGGCTAACCAGGAACGGTTTGCATATATGATGTCTTCATTATAGTCGTAAATATGAACACCTGCGTATAAGCAAATGTTTCTCAAGATTTTTGCTGGTATGACATTGGCAGATACCCATATTGAACGCCAATTGGGAAATCTTTTTATAGCGAAGCCCGTTAATCCCAAATTAACGATTTTCCCCAGAGGAACTGCTTTGGGGTCATCTGAGAAAAGGATAGGGGAAATAACTGGTTTCTCGGGATACCAATCGGGCATAGCGAGTTCTCTTGCGCGGCAACCGAAGACGAAGCCCTTTGCTAAGCCTCTTAAGATGGGGTGGGAAATGTTATTTAAAGATATCTCCACTGGTAAAGCCTTTGGCAAAGCTTTTACCTTCATACCAGTAAGCTGAAAGATATTATTGACATCCACATTTTTATCATCAACTATGCCATCCGCATAAATGAAAACAAGGGTTCTACCATTATTCTTCAGCTTTTCAATAACTTTTCTTTGAGTGATTTTCAACCAGTAAGTATTGAGGAAAATTACGACTTTATAATTTTTCTTTAGCAAGGCTTCAATATCCGATAAAAGATAAATATCAAAAGGAGCGCCCATTCTCGCTAATTCGGGAAGTTGGTAATAAATGAAACCGGGAAGATAGGAATTGGGATGAAGGCAAAGGAGGCTATGCCTATCTATAATCACCGCTACCTCACTTTGGGAGGAACAATTGCTCTGTAAGTAGGATTTCAGCAATTCGTTAAGCCTTCCTATCTCATCAACTAATTCAGGGGCTTTTTCAAACGATGCCTCAGCACCAAGGTTTCCAAAGAAGTGCCATTCAACCATCCCCTTTACAATAGTCGCGGAAGCATCTCTTCGTAAGACTTGGATGCTTTCCCATAAATTTCTCGGCTGAAGCCAGTTCCCCACTTTTACAAGATGGGAGGGTGTATCTGCTTCATTAACGGGGATTTTCCCGTGGAGCTTGAGAGAATCAACAGGTAGCCACCAAATTCCCGAGCCGCCCAACTTCCTATCCCAGTAAAATAAAGGAGAGGCAATATAATCCACATAAGGGCTCTTGATGACTTCTTCCGGCATAGCGTGACCAGTTTGTTGAGCTTGTTTCCCAAGCATATCCCCGTAACCACCCATATATGAAAAAAGAACACCCACAAGAAGCCTCTCTTTTGATTCTTCCTTAACAGTTTTCGCCAATGAAATGATGTCTCTTGAAACAGCTTCAGCTGTAAACTCATTGTAATCAATGAATGCCTTGTGTTTTGCGGGGCTAAAGAAATCGCCCAATTCCGGTTTTGCGTATCTTATATCCTTTCCCGGAACCCCGATATCCCCAAAATCAGAATATCTCTCCCCTTCTCTTCCCCAGGCATGCTTAAGATTATCTATTGTACCATATCGCTTTTTGAGAAAGCGCTGCCAGGAAACTTTTGCACTTGGCGAGAAATCAACGCCACAATCTGCACTTGCTCCCGCCCAGGCCCATTCAGCCGTTAAGCCCCCGGCGAGGGTGAAACCAAGGATGTGGTTTCTGTATGGCATGCTCTCAATGTGTCTAATCAGGTTTCTGAGGATTATCTTGCAATCGTCTAACCATTTCTCAGAAGCTAAAGAAGGATACCCCATCCTTTGCAATCCCCCACATATTCGCACCTCTATTCTAAATGGGTAGGGTGTTTCTGGATAAATCCAAAAGGAAAACCTATCGTAGGCGGATAAATCCATTGCTGGGTCTACTCCCCTGAAGATAAGTCCATCATGTTGACCATCGTGAAGGTGCTCCCATACTAATGCTCGCTTTACGCTGTGCGCTACTTGCTCAGTAAACAATGGCTCGCTGGGGTAGCGCTCCTGGTCATAGATTCCTTCCGCTTTTTCCATATCATCAGCAACAAACCTTTTATCTTGCTGGATGCTTGAGTAATATTCAATATCATCTATATAAAAACGAAGCTTTGCTCCCTTTGGGATTATGGGTTCATTGTGCCAGATGAGAAAATCCCATAACCTACAGACTCCTTTTCTATCTATATGGGAAATATCCAGGACGATATGCGTCCATTTACCGGCTGGAGCATCTTTATCTGTAATCTCACCAATCTTAAACCATTTTGCTCTACCGAGCATTTGTGTCCATCTCGTTCCATCCTCTGCGGTTGCTATATCCCGTTTATGTTCCTCATCGTCAGGATAAAGGGGCAATCCTACTCTTAAAAGGAGAAGGGCTTTGGGATTTCCCTTGAGGATTGCTTTTATTTTACCATCCACTTCTTCCCAATCATTTGGTTCCCAGATATCTACTTCCCAGGTGTTGACACCTTTTGCGGCAAACACAGCCGATGCTTTCTCGCTGGCATCATAATGATGCATTATTAGAGGAGGCAAAGATTGAGTAACCTTTACCTGCGATATACTGGCAATAGGAAGAGGG
>Ga0080004_1220129_pt1 | contig 24281 bp, 26 predicted proteins | sample WasSprMetagenome_FD_69207 | JGI IMG/M metagenome (GOLD analysis project Ga0080004, IMG submission 69207) | Sulfidic aquatic microbial communities from Washburn Spring, Yellowstone National Park, USA - WS (SPADES assembly) (version 2) | ecosystem: Environmental > Aquatic > Thermal springs > Hot...
TTTCCCAAAAACCATACAAAAACATCCAGGAAAGACAAAGTCATTGAGACCCTATTAAAGCTCTGAAGCAAATAGAAACTTCCCAACATATGGTGGGCCCGCCGGGATTCGAACCCGGGACCCCCCGGTTATGAGCCGGGTGCTCCGCCTAGCTGAGCTACGGGCCCTAAGGTCATTAGTTAGAGGTATTTTTTGGTAATAAATTTTTCTTTGCTGGGCATTTCGCGCTAATCAGAGAATTAGTAGGAAGCATGCAGGAGGCTTCTTGGGACGATAGCTGGAACTGTAACCTCGTTTTAAATGGGATATCTATTAGGATCACTATTGAATGAAAAGGTTTTCATGCGGTGGTGGATCAGTAATGAGTTCATAGATTGGTTAATAGCGAATGCCTGGCGGCTATGTACATTGGATTCTGGCTCTGTTGTGAGTATTGCGTTTTTAGAAATTCTATCACAGGGCTACCTCAGAATAGATCCAACAACAATTTATGACGCTGTAGGTGCTGGGGATCCCTAAAAAATAATTTTTTCTTTTTTATAGATAAAATTATATATAAGATTTGCTATAGAGATTATGGGTGTTATCTGTATGGGGAAGGTGTCTCGGCGTATTAGGATTATGAGTGGGATTGCGGCGGGCGTGACGGCTTTCGGTTTTGGGCTTTTTCATAACAGTCTGCTTAGTCTGCTTGGTGTCTATAGTCGATCCACGGGGGTATTGCTGGAACTTGTTAGGAACCCTTCTGCAAATCTAACTATGTATGGGAATGGATGGTCGCGTCTTTCCAGCGACGTTGCCTACTTTGTGTACTCGCAGTACCGGGAAATCCATGGCATTATATTTTGGATGTATATAGGCTTGGTTCTATTTTCGGTGGGAATAGCCATGATCGTCGGAGTGGGAATTGAGGAACTCAAAGAAAAAATAGACAAACTAGAAGCAAAGCTATCCCAGCAAACAGCCCCAGAGAGATAAGATACACTGCAATCTCTGTCCCGGTGTATAGGGAAAAAGTTTTTCTTAGAGTTTTCTTTGTGCCTCTTTTATAGATTCTTCTAGAATGGATAGCCCCGTCTCCATTTGTTCTTGTGTAATTATGAGTGGCGGCGCTATTCTGACTGTGCTTTGGCCTGCACCTATCAGGAGTAGTCCCTTTTTGAATGCCGTGTCGAGGGTTAGCTGTAGGAGTTTTGTGTGTGGTTCTCCTTTCTCTGTTACGAGTTCTGCGCCTATCATTAGTCCTTTGCCTCTTACGTCTCCTATGGCAGGTATCTCTGACTGCATTTCTCTTAGCCTCTTCATTGCGTATTCTCCGACCCGTGTGGCGTTTTCGAGTAGTTTTTCTTCTTCAATTACCTGTATGGTTGCCAGTGCAGCTGCACAGCTTACTGGGTTTCCGCCGAACGTTGAGGCGTGTGAGCCGGGCGGGAGGTCCATTACTTCTGCTTTTCCTATGATTGCTCCTAGGGGTAGCCCGCTGGCTATTCCCTTGGCGACTGCTATTATGTCTGGTGTTACGCCGAAGTGTTCTATCGCGAACCACTTGCCTGTTCTACCCATGCCGCTCTGTACCTCGTCCACTATGAGTAGGAAGCCGTACTTGTCTGCTAGCTCCCGGAGCCTCTTGAAGAATTCTGGTGGGGGCACAATGTATCCTCCCTCGCCTGCAATTGGCTCTATGACGACTGCGGCTACTTCTTCTGGCGGGACGTATTTCTTGAGCATCCATTCCTCGATGAAATCTACGCACCACGTGTTGCATTCTGGGTATTTCTGTTTGAAGGGGCAACGGTAGCAGTAGGGGTAGGGGGCGTGATATACTCCTGGGAGTAGGGGTCCTAGGTGCCTCCTCTGGACAGGCTTGCTACTGGTCAGCGAGAGTGACCCAAATGTCCTCCCGTGGAAGGAGCCAGCGAATGCTATGATGTATGGCCGTGTCCCGCGGAAGTGTCCCCTAGCTGTCTTTATTGCGGCTTCAATAGACTCGGTTCCGCTGTTGGTGTAGAAGACTTTCTTTGGGAAGGCTCCTGGCGTAATTTTCGACAACTTTTCGGCAAGCTTTACTGCCTCCTCGTATAGGAAGTCTGTAAGCGAGTAGTGGAGATACTTTTCTGCCTGCTCCTTTATTGCCTGGACAACTTTGGGGTGTGCATGGCCTACATTTGTTACGGCTATGCCCGAGTTGAAGTCTAGGTAAACATTTCCATCAACGTCCTCTACCCATACGCCGTAGGCACGTTTAACGACGAGGGGGTACCACCTGGCAAAGCTCTGCATGAGTAGCTCGGAGTCTTTTTTGACTATTTCCATTGATTTGGGTCCCGGAGGGGGAACAACGATCTTTGGCTTCATCGATTTATAAACTATTAACGGTAAATATATAAGTTTCTGTGTGAGGATTTTACATGAAGTGTTATGAATGTAACATTTGACATTATATGGCTTGGGCGGGGTGGCCAAGGCGTTGTTACGGCGGCAAACCTGCTGGCAGAGGCGTCGATTAGGAGCGGCAAGTATGCACTCTCTATACCCTTCTTTGGCGCTGAGAGGCGTGGAGCTCCAGTCTTTGCATATAACAGGATTTCTGACGGCAAGATTCTTAGCAGGGCCCGTGTGACTCGGGCAGATCTCGTGGCTGTGCTTGACCCTACTCTTCTGGAGACTTTTAGGCTTGAAGGCTTTTTGAAGCCTGGAGGGAAAATAGTGGTGAATAGTGGGGGGAGAAGACTCAAATTGCCTAGTGGGGTAGAGTCTTACTGTCTTGACGCTGTCTCGGTTGCCGAGTCTCTTGGGCTTAGGCTCGCGGGCATAGTGCTTGTGAACATGCCTATGCTTGGTGCAACTGCAAGGATGTATGGCGGGGTAGAGTTTATGCATCTCGAAGAAGCCGTAAAAGACCTTATTAGGTCCCAGGTCGAAAAGAATGTTGAGGCTGTGAAGAGGGGTTGGGAGAATGTCGGGAAGTGCAGTTAAGCTCTTGGCGAGGCCTACAGTTGGGGCTGTATCTGCGGGGTCCTGGCGAACCGAGAGACCGGTCGTCGACATGTCTAAGTGTAAGCTTTGCGGCGTTTGCTGGCTATACTGTCCTGACGGCGTAATAGAGATAGACGACGAAAAGAAGATGCTCAAGATAGACTACGACTACTGTAAGGGTTGTGGTGTCTGTGCACAGGAGTGCCCGTTCAAGGCTATATCCATGGTGAGGGAGGGGTGAAGACTGTGGCTGGCAAGGAAAGGCTCCTTTTGACTGGAAACTATGCCGCCGCATACGCCGCACGGGACGCAGACGTAGACGTGGTCTCGGCTTACCCCATAACTCCCCAGACGACTGTCATAGAAAAGATCGCCGACTTTATTGCCTCGGGAGAGCTAAACGCAAAGTTTGTACGTGTTGAGTCCGAACACAGCGCTATGGCTGCCCTCATAGGCGCATCCAGCGTGGGGGCAAGGACCTTTACAGCTACGAGCGCCCAGGGCCTATTATACATGTATGAGGTGGTGTGGTGGGCGTCGGGCGCCAGGTTGCCCATAGTCATGGGGCTGGTTACACGTGCCCTTGGACCGCCCTGGAGCATATGGAGCGAACATACAGACTTCTATACCATGAGGGACAGCGGGTGGAACCTGTTCTTCGCCTCAAACGCCCAGGAGGTCTACGACCTGCTCTTGATTTCCTATGGGGTGTCCGAGAACCAGGAAGTGGTCCTGCCCTCCTGTGTGGGTTGGGATGCGTTCGAGGTTAGTCACACGTATGAGCCTGTTTCCGTTCTAGGAAGAGAGGAAGCTTCAAGATTCCTGCCGCCGAAGGGGTCGTTTAAGCCGTCTTTGAGTAGCGAGGAGCCCGGGTCTCTTGGAAACCTCGCCTATCCGCCCGAGTATCTGGACATTAGGCATACCATGCGCCAGGCGTCTGACAAGGTTCTCGGGGTATTTAGGGAGGCGGCGGTAAGGTATGCGAAGCTTACGGGCCGCGACTACTCGGGGATGTATGAGTGTTACAGGTGTGAGGACGCAGATACAATAATCGTTGGCATGGGGTCCATTATGGGCGAGGCTTACAGGGCTGTTGACAATTTACGTGACGAGGGCATGAAGGTTGGTGCTCTAAAGCTTTGGGTGTATAGGCCGTTCCCATATGAGGAGCTCTACAAGGCTGTCCAAAACGTGGATACAATAGTCACTGTGTCTAGGTCTTCTGTGTTTGGGAGCATGTCTCCGATCGGACTGGACTTTGCGTCCCTGATAGCGTCTAGGGGTCTAGACGCAAAGATAGCTGACTATGTGGCTGGCGTTGGCGGGATGGATGTTTATGCAGAGGACTTTGTTGGAATGGTTAAGGATGCTCACAAGAATACTGGTAGGAATGTTTGGTGGGTGAGATAGATGTCGCACAGGATGTTCCCGAAAGAGGAATACATACTCAAAGGGCACGCTGCCTGTCCAGGCTGTGGAGCCACGTTGCTACTTAGACATGTCTTGAAGGCTCTAGGGCCAAACACTTACCTCGTTATACCTGCCTGCTGTACGAGCGTGATTGCTGGCCCCCATCCAAGGTCGGCGTTTAAGGTTCCGGTTCTCCACATAGCCTTCGCGGCCAGCGCGGCTGCTGCCTCAGGCATGATTGAGGCACTCGACAAGCTTGGGAAGCCAGCGAACGTCGTGGTTTGGGCGGGAGATGGAGGCACTGTTGATATAGGCATCCAGGCTCTGAGTGGAGCGGCTGAGAGGGGCCACAACATAATATACATATGTTATGATAACGAGGCATACATGAACACGGGTATACAGAAGTCCGGCTCTACGCCGTACAAGGCCTGGACCACTACGACCCCAACGGGTAATGTAAGCTTTAAGAAGGATGTCCCGTCGATAATGGTTTCCCACAGGGTTCCCTATGTAGCGACGATTAACCCCGCATACCCAAACGATATCTACGAGAAGCTCAGAAAGGCGCAGGGCATAAAGGATGGTCTAAAATATATACATGCCTTCTCGCCATGCCCGCCGGGCTGGAGATACGACTCGAGCCTGACGGTAAAGATTGCACGTCTAGCAGTTGAGACGGGCATATGGGTTCTCTACGAGGTTGACCATGGAAAGTTCAGGCTTACGGGACCCAGCAAGAACCTATTAGACAAAGACAAGAGGAAACCTGTTAAAGAATATCTAAAGCTTCAGGGAAGGTTTGCACACCTGAGAGAGGAGGACATAGAGGAGATCCAAAGGCTCGTAGATGCACAGTGGGAGTCTATCGCCAAGCTGCTAAAAGAGCAAGAGTAGAACCGATATAGCTAGGGCCAGGAAGACAAGTAGCAAGCCGTCCCTTGTGTTTTTCCTTGTAGCAACGGATATCTTGTCTAGTTTTTCGCCGTCCATGAACTTGTCCCTTACTGGCAGGACAGTGTAACCGACCTCTGCCTCCTGGAGGCTGGCCAACGCGTCCTGGGCGCATTTCACCGCTTTTTCTAGGACTTGCTCTGGGTTAACGGATCCCACGGGGTAATAGTCTCTGCCCTGGTAGAGCCCGGTATAGACGTGTGTGTCGGTCGTTGTAACTATGACTGTGTCTGCCATGTTGTCTAGCCTCGACACAAGCCTTGCCTTGAAGTCGGGCTCCATATTGTTACCGTCGAAGGACGCCACTAGGAACTTTTTTCCTCCTGTGCTTATTGCGGCGCAAGCTATGCCTGCGGGTCCAATGGTTATATTGTCTGTATAGTCTACGCTCGAGAAGCCTGCCTGTATCTTTCCCTCAGTTGTCTTGTTCTCGGTAGCGGTCCTCACGGCGGCTATTATTTTTGCTATCTCGTCTTCTTGTTCGTTTTCAATCTTTAGGAAGCCGTCTGCGATCATGTTGTGATTGTCGACTGTGACTGTGCCTAGCTCTTCTAGCGAAAGCTCTGAGACCCTGTATGGGAGGTCCTCCATTATAACTATGGGGTCTAAAAATGCTAGTCTTGGTATGTCTCCGAATCCTAAGACCGTTATCCTAAGGAGGCTCGTTGTGTATTCCCCAGCCCACCCGGAGCTAGCACGTGGCTGTGCCTGTGCTCCGCATATTGCGTTGGCTACCCGACTTGTAGCTTCAACCGTAGCTAGGTTCTCGGAGTGGGCAACTGGTGCCTTGAGGAATAATACTGGGACTTTTGAGCACTGTTTTACGAGCTGGGATAGGGTGCTACTTCCAAGTGTCCTCAATGGTCCAGGATGCACGTTTGAAACGACGAGTCTGCCAATTTCCTGGCCACGGCTGTGGAAGGAGTAGATGTGTATGGGTAGTGTCCTCTCTGTTGATATTTTTTCGAGGTACTTTTCTACGTCTATGTGGTCGCCTGAAAGAATATATCTGAGAAAGGCTTCGAGGAAGCCGAGGCTGCTCACACCAGCGATTCTCCTTATCCTGCTGTCGATAATAGTGAAGATTATGAGTGAGAAGACATAGAAAATAAGCGTGGCATAGAGTAGCTTGGTGTCGAAGCCTAAGAAGCATATGAGTACCAAGTTGAGGGCTGAATATAGGGCCCCAAGATGGACGCTGTAAACTGCTACCGCTAGTAGTAGCCCTAGGAGAACCTCGAAGACCGCTCCATATACCGGGCTCTTTCCGAGAAGGATTACTATCGGCAGGAAAACGAGATATATGAGGAACACGCCGAGGCTCCTCCTAAAATTAAAGACCCTCCTGTTCACGAGATAGAGGAACACTGGAGGGAACAATGCGTAGACAAGGGATTTTGTAAGCTCGAGCGTGGATATGTGCATGATCCATGATAAAGCGAGGGAAAAAGCCGCCATAATAACTGCAAAGACTACTAGGTGGAGTGTTTTTGGAAGCCTGATGAGCCACCTGTAGCTACTCCTGAAGCCCTCATAATTGTCAGTGGACATAATTCCCGAACAAAGATAGAGGTTAAAATATTTTAGTCAACATATCGCTACAGCCACGTGGAAAATGCGAGCAACCAGAAGCGTGTCCCGCCGTGTGAACGGATATCTAGAGAAGTTTCTGTTGCATTTGTACAGCCTCTCTACGAGCAGAACATCGGCTATATGGCGAGGGCGATGAAGAACTTCTGCCTAAAGAAGCTCTACCTCGTAAGCCCCAGGTGCACGCTTGGGCTCGAGAGCAGAAAATACGCTATGCACGCTGCAGACATAGTTGAGAATGCGGTAATAGTTGAAAAATTCGAGGAGCTAGTCGGGAAACACGACATAGTGACTTGCTCGACAGGAGTCAAGGGCGAAGAACCCCTACGCAGACACGTTTCACCGGCAGAGATGGCGGCCATACTAGCAGAGTCAACAGGGTCGAAGCTTGTAGTTATCGGCAGGGAGGACTGGGGGCTCAGTAGGCAAGAGCTATCACTATGCGACCTGATAGTCCACATAGAGGCGAACCCGGCTTATCCGTCCCTAAACGCATCGCATGCAGCAATCATTCTGTTCTACGAGATATACAACAAGTACCACTCGTACGAGCCGAGGATAGAGAGGCCCCCGAGAACCGAGGTGGAAGCCTTCTTCAGGTACCTAGACAGGCTTGCAGAGACCTTGGGGTACCAGGAAACAGAGAGAGAAAGACTCGCCTTAACAATCAAGCGATTAATAAACGAGACGAGATTTACAAAAAGGGATCTACGTGCGCTCTTCGGCATAGTCAGGGACAGCCTCAACGCCATCGAAAAAAGTGAGAAACAGGAGAAAAACACGCCAAGCAAATAAAACTAAAAAGGGTCCTTGAAAATCAAAGAAAATCCTGGTGCCCCGGCCGGGATTTGAACCCGGGATCCTTGGCTCGAAAGGCCAATATCCTGTCGGCCGCGCAGGCTGACCGGGCTAGACGACCGGGGCTTCAAGTAGGAGAGGCAAAAATAAAATGAACCTAAGATTTAAAAACTTTTCATTTGGCCTATGACAAGAACTTGTCTCTACAGGTCTTCTAGGGGTGACGGGAACAATGTATAACATTCGTATTTGCACTGTATGATGACGGTCCCCCGGTTTTTGCGTAAGTTTTTCTATAATGTATGGTCTGCTTCTACTGGATCTATTGGAGTATACGATGTCTGTGGAGGAAATATTTGAACAGTACCTGGGGTCAAAGATTTATCGGGATCGCGAGAAACTGTTGCCTGACTACGTGCCCGGGGAGCTCCCGCACAGGGACGAACAGATAAGGCAACTAGCAGTTACTCTTGCGCCTGCTCTTAGCGGTAGCAGGCCTTCTAACGTCTTTATATATGGCTTGACTGGAACCGGCAAAACCGCTGTGACAAAGTACGTCCTAAGGAAGCTGATGGAGAAGGGTAACGGCAGGATAGAATATGTATATGTAAACTGCAGGCAAAACAACACCAGTTACCGGGTGCTCGCCGAGCTCGGAAAGTTTCTCGGTATAAAGATTCCCTTTACTGGTCTGGCTCTGGGAGAAGTAATGAAGAGGATTATTCATGGACTAGAAAGGAAGTCTAGGATACTCATAGTGGTGCTGGACGAGGTAGACAACCTGGTAAAGAGGAACGGCGACGATGTCCTATACTTCTTGACCCGTATAAATGAGCAACTCTCAAACGCTAAGGTAAGCGTTATAGGTATAACAAACGACCTCAAGTTCACCGAGTTCTTGGATGCTAGAGTCAAGAGTAGCCTGGGCGAGGAGGAGCTAGTTTTTCCGCCCTACAACGCGGTACAGCTTGAAGATATCTTGAGGCAGAGGGCAAAAGAGGCATTTAACGAGGGGGCTATAAGCGACATCGTGATAAAAAAGGTCGCGGCAATAGCTGCACGGCAGAACGGGGACTGCAGGCTCGCCCTGGACATACTTTTAAAGGCTGCCGACATAGCAGAGAGAGAGCGGGCGAGCCAGGTCACAGAGGCACATGTAGAGAAAGCCCGCAACGAAATTGAGAAAAATCTCACGGTGGACACGATCAAGACTATGCCGTTGCATGTCAAAATGGTCTTGGCGGCTGTGTATCTTCTCTCAAGGGACGGGTCTACAAAAACGATAACAACTGGACTTGTCTATGACAAGTACAAGGAGCTAGCCGCAAAGATAGGTATAGAACCTGTCACAAGCAGGAGAATAACAGACATACTGAATGAGCTTGACATGTCCGGGATAATCAATGCACGTGTAATCAGCCTTGGACGCTACGGGAGGACTAAAGTCATAGAGATAGGTGTACCTCTAAAAAACGTGGAGGAAGGGCTGTCCTCAGACATACTCCTAAAGGCGGCCATAGAAGAAGCCTAGTCCCTAGAATTAGAGATAAAGAAGAGACATAGCTACTTGCAGCTGTCTTGTCTTTTGATCTCTCCAAGATATTTTATTCTTGGTTATGTCAGGTCTCCACAGGTACAGAATATTTCGTGGATCATGTCGTAGAGTTTTTCGAGGCCCTCCCATGTGAGAGAGGAAACAATGGGTATCCTCGTGGCGAACCTGTACTCCTCAAGTATCTGTATCATTTTTTCGGAGATTTCTCCAAGGAGGCCCTCGACCCTCTTTACTTCGTCTGCGAGCTGCTCAGGACTTGTGAGGAGCTTCTGCATTATCTCTAGTTTTTCCCGGCCGAGGTCCCCCTTGTTCACCACGGGTATAGTGTCTATCCCCAGTCGTAGCTGGGCAATAGTGGCCAGTAGCTTTAAGGATAAAATGTCCTGGGGCCTGGAGGCAAGAGTCGGGTCAAATATAACAATGCCCATCACGTAGTCGTATTTCTTCATCTTTTCGACAAACTCAACTCCAAAGTCCCGAAATAGGAAGAGCTCCATCTGTCCCGGCGTATCGACCAGAATATATGGGTTCTTGAGAGATGCAATCTTCGCCACAATATCGTCGAGGTTGCCCATGGCTATCTCTATGCTCCTGATTAGTGCGCCATTTGGGCCCAGCCTCTCACGTGTCATGACCTCCTCAGCCCTGACATAACTCCTAATATCCACGTCTGCAACATAGGGCGTAAAAACCGCGCCGGGATCCAGGTTGACATAGCCCGGCTTCATGAACTGGTTCTTCTCAATCCACTTACCAAGGCTGGCCACAAGCGAAGTCTTCCCGCAACCAGCGGGACCAAGCACCACCACAATGTTCTTTTTTACCATGATATATATAACGAGAACCATGAATAAAAACATGCCCAAAACGCGAAAACTTTTAATTCAGCCTCTCCCCCTTATTTCTTAGCCGGGGTGGCCGAGCGGTCCAAGGCGGTGGACACCCAAGAGGCCACAATGGAGATCCACTACCCCCAAAGGGTGCCCGGGTTCAAATCCCGGCCCCGGCGCCACTCTACTTCTAGCACGCTGGCTTTCGCTCTGTTATCATCAAGATTGCTTTGGCGTGAAGTCTTAGTTTTTGAGAGCTCGGCATGCTTTTAAATCTCCTGGGAATATATCAAGGTGATAAGTTTGGAAGAGGCAAAGACAACTTGGATTGGAGGTAAGTGGTCGAGGATCAGGGTTAGGCTAGAGATTCCCCTAGACTCCGAGGCTTTTCTTAGCCTCCGTGTAGACGACTTCAAGGGTAAGGGGGTGGAGATAACGTCCAGCCACGTGGACGGCAGGCTTATTTATGTAGTTGAATCTACGCCGGATAAATTTCCCCTCGCGAGATCAATATCCAACGAGTTGCTCCGTCTGGCAAAAATGCTTGAAGCCGTCGGGAAACGCCTTTAACAAGCTGATGGCGGGCCCGCCGGGACTTGAACCCGGGACCTACGGCTCCGAAGGCCGCCGCGCTTCCTGACTGCGCTACGGGCCCACCTGACCAAGTATGCATAAGGGGCTAGGCTCTAAAATATTCTTTTCTAGTATAGAAAACCGGAAATATCTAGGTCGTGTCTTTCCGTATGGCTAGCTCCATGCGAATAGGTTTTACGGGAAGCTCCGCGAAGCTCCTTAATGAGGCGGGACCCGCTCTCAATAAAAGGGGCGTGTTGATTTTCAGGGCGCCATAGACGGGTAAATTTTCTCGGCCCTATCTTTAACTCCTCGAGGTATAGGAGCCCGTCGTCAATGGGTTTGGCATGCACATAGCCCTTCATTATTCGGCTTTCCAGGTAGCCGGAAGCCTCGAGTGTTCTACGGTACCCAGAGGGGTAGCCGACGAGAACAACCAAAAAACCTACTGGAACCTTCCTGTTGAAATATGTTTCCGGAAAAGCATATCCCAACATATGCATGCTCATTTTCATGGGGAATGCTTCTCGCGACTCTTGCTCTAAGAACATAAATGGAACTAGGTGTATACTTCTATACTTGTCCCTTGCCCATGCCAGAATCCGGAGGGCCCTAGCTGGAATCTTGGGGTCATATACATCTGCAAGGGTTGCGGCTTCGCGTAACCCAGCGACGAGAAAGAAAACCTTGTTGCCAAGAGTCAGCCTAAGCACGGGGATAGAAACCACCGTAAAAGAGCCTTTGTATTTCTCCTTGGGCATGCCTTTGCCCATTAGAAAAATGCGCTAGAGATTTAACGTGGACAGGAGAAGGATGGGGAATGTTGTACCTATACAAAAAATTTATTAGTGATACGAGAAATAATAAAAGGACAGCTTGCACCTCCTCGAAGCCGGGGTGGCCGAGCGGTCACACCAAAAAGTGCCACAAAAGGCGGCGGATTGCTAATCCGCTGGCGATTTCGCCTCCCGGGTTCGAATCCCGGCCCCGGCGCCATTCTGCAATATATGGGAATAGATTGAAATATCTACAAGGCTAGATTAACCATGTGAAGCCTAGATCATTCGTGTTTAGTTTCGGTTTTCGTGAAGATCTTGTTCTTAGGCGGCTTGGGAGTCTTGCTATACGTGGAAACGAAAAAATAGTGTTGTTTACGGGTAGCCCTATTGCCCAGGAGACAATCATGGCCTATAACCGGCTGAGAGACTACTGTTCAGAGGTGGGTCTGAAGAGGCCGAGACTTGTAGAGTTGCCGATTCCCGACTCTACAGAAGCTGTAATCAGAGTTAAACATGAAGTGAAGGGTCTAACTGAGCCGATTATTACAGACCTGACAGATGGGAAGAAGTCGGTCTCTCTGGCTGTATTCATGGGTCTACTTCTCTCTGGAAAACTCTTCGAGGTCTTTATTTCCTCGGAGGCCCCGTTGGGGGAAGAGCTGTGGATACCGCCTGGCATAACAAAGGCTATGTTAGCTCTCAGCAAGGAGAAGCGCCAGATACTGGTAGTCATTTCGAGAAACAAGCATTGCACCGTCGATTTAATAGCTCAGAAGGTAGGCCGTGCCCCGAAAACCATAAGGAATCATTTAGTAGATCTGAAAAAGATGGGGCTAGTTGTCTCCTTAGGCAAAGAAGGTGGTCTGAAGCTTACAAGTTGGGGCCGTGTTGTGTTAAGCGCATATAAGTGAATTCTTATCATATACTCCATTTCGTTATAAACAAATATATCCTGGTGATACATAGTTAAATACGATGCTTGTTGTATCCGCCTCGATAGAAGTCTACCCCCTCCGCGATACAATTCTGCCACCATTTACAAGCAAGGTGACCCGGACTGCTTTCGCCTCTCTTTGGGGAGAAGAGCCCCTGCTGGGACGTCTGGGCTCTTTTAGCGTGCTTTACAGGGACGGCAAACCCCTCTACAAGCGACTAGACACAAGTGAGCTTTTAGTTGCAAGGGCTGGGGAAAGGCTAGAGGCAAGAGTATCGTTCCTGACGGGTGGGAGTCCTCCGGTGCCAGAGGATTATTCAACCTTCATGTTCAGCGGGACAGAATTCAACGCAAGAGTCACAGGGATAGAAGTCACAACGCTAGAAAACCTGCGGGTTGATTTGCCGAAAAAATTCTCGCTAAAGTTCCTCACACCCACGCTTTTACCTGTCCCTGGAAGAGGAGAATTACTAAAAGAAAAAGGGGTAAAGAGGAGATACAAGCTTCTGCCAGATCTCCCCTTGGCGCTACGCCTTCTCACTTATGACTTAAAACTGAGAAAAATAGATCTCATAAAGGCAACGCCCTTCCAGATATATAAATGGGCCTACAGGGCCCTAGCAGAGCTAGACTACCACGTCAAGCCCGAAACAGTTCTGTATACTGTCAGAGACGGAAAACCGTCAACAGAGAGAGGTTTCACGGGCTTTGTGCTATACGAGTTACTCGACGAAGCATCCCCCCTAAAACAAGAACTAGAAAAACTCCTGGCATTTGCGCTAAGGTTCGGCATAGGGAAATCTAGAAGCATTGGGTTCGGGCAGATATCACTTCAGCCCATACGTAAGTAGGGCGTGTACGCGCTTTTCTTGCATGGCAATAAATATATATGGTTGTTTTAATGGTCATGTGCGGGTCTTTGGAGGGGTGTAGTGTATGCCGCTGAGGCCTGGTAAGTGCTATAGACACTTTGGGACTCCGCCCTATACTAGGCTAGAGTATATCAAGAGCAATCCACCAGTGCTAGTTCCAAAGTTTGACCTTGGCAACCCTAAGGGTAACTTTAATACCATTGTGAAGCTTGTGGTATTAAAGCCTGGCCAGATCAGGGCAAACGCTCTGGAGGCCGCCAGGCAACATGCAAACAAGTACTTGTCTGCGAAAGTTGGCGACTCAAACTTCTTCCTGCGGTTAACAGTGTATCCGCACCATATTCTGCGTGAGAACAAGATGATGGCAATGGCTGGCGCAGACAGGCTTCAGGACGGTATGAGGCTTTCCTTTGGCACTCCAGTCGGGAGGGCTGCCAGGGTGGACAGCATGCAGGTCATCATGTTTGTCAAGGTCGATGCAAAGAACGTTGACAAGGCAAAGGAGGCTTTACGCCGCGCCGCATCCAAGATTCCCCTGCCGAGCAGGATAATTGTCGAGACTGTAGTCGGTGCCTAGAGATAGATGTCTGGTTTTACTTTAACTGTTACTTGTTTCCTGTATGTGGGGGTTGCTGGGGTTGTCAGAGCTACATAAGAAGCGTATAGAAGTAGCTGTAAATATATGGGGCGAGATACTTAACGGCTCTTTTTCTACCCGCGAGGAACTTGTCTCATACCTAGAGGAGGTCTACAGGACAAATAGACTTGAGCCGATAAGGGGCAAGACAAAGATAAATATCTGGGACAAGGAGCTTGCGACCCTGTACGTCGTTGGGAAGTATGGCTTGGCGCTTGAGGAGGAGCTCTACAGTTTCCAGAACTTATTCGACATAGAGGTTAAAGCTGACAGAACTATCAGTGCCGTGCTTGAGGGCAGGGATCCAAGGACAACTCTCCGCGAGCATTTTGGCTCCGAAGATGAGGATCATGTCTTCAGGGTTTTACGGCTGGCAATGACCTCCGTAGTTCTGGGCTTTATGGATGAGGAGACATTCATCAAGATACTGGCCGAGTTCGAGAAGGCCTTCCCAGAGCTACGTGAAAACTTTGCAAGCTTCAAGAGGTTCTATATTGCATTTAGGATGGCTGAAATGATTGCCTCCGGCAAGATCAGGAACAGAATCGAAAAGGAGGCATACAAGCACGCGATGTGCGTAAAGCTGAACGCTGACAAGTCGGCTCCCTCCGACGACTTTATACGGGACATAGTTGTCTCTACGTTCAAGGTTCCCGAGCACAGGGCAAATGGGGTTCTGCGGATGGCCTAGCCTGTGCCAGATACGTAAGGTTTTTATACGGTAGCTGTTAAAGAGAATTGCTTTAATAAGTGGTGTAGGGGCAAGTTTATGCCGAAGAAACGTAAGAGCCGTGGTCGTCATAAGGGTGGAAAGGGCAAGGAAGACCTCGTACAGTGCGACGAGTGTGGAGCACTTGTTCCAAGATCTAAGGCAGTAAAGATAACCAAGCCTGTCATGCCTGTAGACCCGTCACTTGCGAAAGAGCTGAGAGACAAGGGAGCCATCCTCCCACAATACACGGTGACTAAGTATCTGTGTCTGCGCTGTGCGATTTACCGCGGAATAATAAAGATTAGGCCAGAGGAAGAGAGGAAACAGCAGAAGCTTAAGCTACCATTCTAGGCATAGATGTTTCTCGAAAAGTTATCACGAATATTTTCTGTTTTTTCCTTTAACAGGATATACATAGTCTACTCAAACACTGCTGTCACCGCTCCAGTTTTTACGCCTGAATCCATGGCTACAGCTGGGGGAAGGATGGACGTCGTAGCCAGGTCTATTCTCTATGCATTATATGACCAAATAGAGCAACGCGGAGACACGCTCTTCATAGGACTTCTAAATGGACCACCGAGACCTCCAATAGCTCTCTATGTGTGGAGATTGTCCTTGCAAAGCAGGTCAGAGCTTGAGGTTGGCGAAGCTATACGTAGGGCTCTCTTGGGCGAGAGGCTGGACGGAATAGAGGTGGAGAACGGCGCTAGAATCACAGGTATCCTTGAGACCGTGAGGAAAACACACAGGGTATACCTCCTAGACGAGTCTGGCATACATTTTTCCCATTTTACATTTACAGGGAAGAACGCTTTTATTCTTGGGGATCACATTGGGATTCCTGCTTGGATAATATCCTCTATTGGGAACATGCTGGATGGCGCGGTTAGCCTAGGAAAGAAGTCTTACCTTACTAGCCACTGTATAGCTTTTCTCAATGAGCTTATGGATCGAGCTTAGCTTGAGGTGAATCCAGCCTCGGCGAATATTTCTTCTATCTTCCTTGGGGAGGGTCTAGAGGCGAGGGCATTTAGAGAGGCTTCATGTAGCGTTTTCTGTGGATCGTAGTAGAGTACTAGTCGTTTCAGCTCTTCCATGTTGTTCGAGTAGCATCGGGGGCACTGTGATGTCTTTACTTGGGAGACTTCGCCACAGTTGAGGCACATGTAAAGATTTGCTCTGGTCACTGTGAATCCTCGTAGGCCGACTCTGTATAGTTGTTTTAATGCTAGGTAGAGGTCTGCTGTAGTAATGCTTTTCACGACTATTTCTGGCACGCTGACGAGTCCTCTGGATGCGTGAAGTTCTCCCTCAAGTCTAAGATTGTTTGCGATGCTTCTTTTTAGATTGTCACTGTAGATAAACGGGGAAAAATTATTCACGTATTCTGGATACATTGTTCTCCAGGCCCTGGCTACTATATGTATATTTCTGTTTGGACTGAAGTAGACGTTTAAAGTGTCTTGACTGTATTCCTTGCTCAGCTTTGTCACTTCTTCTATGAATCCTCTTGCTGAGACGAGAAGTCTCTCTAAATAGGACGGTGTTCCCCAAGACTCTATGTAGGCTGGCTGGCTCTGGAGAAGGGTTGGCTCGTACCCGGGGTATGAGAACTGGAAGGCATAGCTTGGAGTATCCTTTAAGACTTCGCCTATTAGCCTTACGACTCCCGCGCCCCGTCTCTGAAGATTCTCAAACAGCCGAGCAGAGCTCCTATAAACATCAAGCAGAATGTCTAGTGGGTCTATATTGGTGTCCTTAGATCTGTACAATGTAGGTAACAGGATGCTTATGCTTCCAGCCAGTGCTAGGGGTCTATCTATGTTTGGGACAAGAAAGAAGTCCCCTGCCAATACTTTGTCTTCAAATGTGAAGACCAAAGGTACGCCGAGGTTAATAAGTCTGGTAATGTTCTTTAGGTCTTCCTGGCAAACTGAGTCAGGATTGTTGACATAAACAGACACTAGGAAATTGTTGGGCGGGAGTTGTCCTAGCCTTAATAGTTCTATTAGGACTCTGCTTGGCTCTCCGCTAAGAGTTATGGACAAGGTCAGCTTAGTGATGCTTGCCAAAACCTCTAGTATCCTAATGGAGTCACTGTTCACATTGTTGTCAAGCCTGACAATTACGCCTCGAACCTTTTTACTCAACTTTACAAGTTTTCTGAGGGATTCGGTGGATGATATCGGGAGATATATGGCCTGTATTCCTGTTACCCAGTTCACATCGAAAAGGGCTATACCGCTTGCTAGGGGCTCTAGGAGCCCGACTTCTGCCAAGAGATTGGTGTCAACACTGTTTCCCGGGAAGGATGCCTCGTTCCCGATCGATATGTGGACATCGATGTTTTCACGTAGACAGTTACTCGTCATACATTTCTCGAGGAGGAAGAGTTTAACAATGTTCTCGGGTACAAATGTCGAGCCTAGCTTTTCGTCGAGAAGTGCATACGTGTCGAGGAGTACCTTTCTCTTTGTGTCGCGCTTTATCCCAGGTCTGCAAACATTTTCTAGCAGGTACTCCATATAAGTTCCAAGGGGGATTACTATCCCGTTTTCTAGGAGCACCGACCTGTATTCCGGCTCCTTAGATTTGACTAGGAGTTCCTCTATGTTTGCTAGGACTTTTTCCCCGAGATGAGTGAGACAGTAATACTCGTTTGACGAACGTATAAGGCCAGCTTTCGACAATTGTTTAAGGTGAAAAGCTAGTTTCTCAGGTGTTATGTCTAGTTTTTCTGCTAGGTCGCTAAAACGCATATGTTTCTGGTCACGCAAGACAAATAGTATGCGTAACCTAACCTCGTTTGAAAGAGCCTTAAGTACCCCGGCAATAGATTCTGCGCCAGACAATGACACAGAGAATATAATTGCTGAGGGGTTATTTAGGGGTTGCTTTCTCCCTGTTTTCCCGAAAAGTAATTAGTCACATTTTTGATGGTGGCTCTATCCCCAGCAGGTTCAAGCCGTTCCTGACCACCGTACGCACCATGTATACGACTGCCAGCCTTGAGTTTTTCTTCTCGGGCGTAGGGGCTTTAAGCACTGGGTAGTGATCGTAATAGTAGTTGAACTCCGATGCAAGCGTGTTGAGGTAATTGGTTAATATGTCTGGCCTCAAGTTGTCAGCGGCCTGCTTAACAGCTTCTGGGAACTGTCCAAGGAGAAATATTAAGGCATGCTCCTCCTCACCCACCTCGGAGACGCTGAGGCTGTCAAGTGATATCCCCTCTTCTCTAGCTTTCTCAAGAATGCTGTTTGCACGGACATAGCTATACTGAACAAAGGGTCCACTGTTCTGCTCAAAGTTGAGTATTCTATCCCAGTCAAATGTGAGAACCTTGTTCGGGGAGGTACTGAGGAAAAAAAACTTCATAGCGCCGAGCCCAACTTTCTCAGCGTCTTCTTCTCTGCCTATCCCCCTCTTCTTTATCTCTGCCTTTGCCCTGGAGACAGCCTCTTCAAGCACATCGTCTGCTGCAACATATACGCCTTTCCTGCTCGTCATTCTTGTACCAGGCAAGTTGACCATCTCATAGGAATAATGTATAAGCCTCTCGCCAATGTCTCTGTAGCCAAGAACATATAGGGCTAGCCTGAGCTGTGCCTGTGCAAGGGTCTGTTGGACGGCAATCACATTTATGACTCTGTCTGCCTTGGAAAGCTTCCAGATTGAGTAAGCAATGTCACGCGTAGTATACAGTGTTGTTCCGTCAGACCTTATAAGTGTCATTGGTGTAATGTCAAGGCCTTTAGGTATCCCAGCACGTCTTCTAGCTTCCTCAGACTCTGCTACCAGGTCAGCCCTAAATACGAGAGCGCCATCTTTTCGCTCGACGTAACCGCTGTCTCTAAGCTTTTCCAAGACGTCCTCCGTAAGACCGCTCCAAACAGTTATCTCGCTTTCCCAGTCCCAGCTGTCAAAAAATATGCCAAGCCTGTTCAGTGTTTCACGGATACCATCCATACAGTAGCTGATCATTCCGCGTACAAGTCTTATTGCTTCTCTATCGCCTTTCTCGTATCCCCTGTTCAGCCTCCTTATCTCCTCTTCAGGATCCTCTACATTATTCACCCAGGACGAGAGTTTTTCGAAGGCATCTGGGAGCCTTTCTGCATATTCCTTCAGCCTCCACATGTAGTCGGAGATTTTCCTGTTTATTTCTGGCGCGGTGTTTTCGTCTGCCTTCTCGAGCTCTTTCTTGAGCTTCTTTATCTCGATCAAGAGGTTAATCATTGTGTAGAGTGAGCCAACATAATGGTCTCTCTTCATTGAAGACTTCACGGTTTCGGCAACCCTGTAAGCCACAGCGGCGTAGGCAACCTGTAACCCTACGTCATCAATGTAGAAGTGTGTCTTGACATTGTGCCCCCTACTCTTGAGAAGCCTTGCAATAGTGTCGCCCAGGACACCGTTTCTCAGATGGCCGATATGCAATGGATGAATAGGATTAGCACTCACATGCTCTACGATAATTCTCCGGGTCTCAGTAGAAGGTACACTGCCATAGGAGTCTCCAAGCCTAGTAACAGAGTTGAAAACTATCTCCGCGTACCTCTTCTCGTCAATGACAATGTTAAGGAAACCATTAACAACACTGCTACTCTTGACAAGCCCCGAAGGCTTATAGCCCGACAAAACCGATACAAGTTCCTCAAACTTCACACCGGAAGTCCTTGCAAGCTTCGGAACAGGCACGGCTAAGTCTCCGTACTCTCTTCGTGTCGCTTGTAGCTCTATGGCGTCTGGAGGAATGTTCAGCCCGTTAGTCTTAAAGAAACCTATCAGAGTCTCCCTAACACCTGCAACAAGCCATTCATAGGGATTATGTATGATTGCCTCCGACAAATCTATCTCCCAGCAAAACATACTTGGTACACATAAAAAATTAGCTCTATGCGCTTCCGGCTGAAAGTGTACACTATTGAGCTGAGAGCTTTAATGCATTGTTTCAAATGTTTTTGAATATCTCTACGTGTTTTATGAGCTTCCTATATGTATCTTTTAGTGCCTCTGGAATGACTTTTGTATCTGCAATTACAGGCATAAAGTTCGTGTCGCCGTTCCAGCGTGGCACGACGTGTATGTGTAGGTGGCTTTCTAGACCGGCGCCAGCTACCCTGCCAAGGTTTACCCCAATGTTGAAACCGTCTGGCGAGAAGGCTCTCTTGATAACCTCGATCGACTGTACTAGGGCTTTTGAGAGTGCAAGAAGCTCCTCGTCACTTAGCTGTGTAAAGTCGGCGACGTGTCTGTTTGGGGCTATTAGGAGATGGCCCGTGTTATAGGGGAACTTGTTCATCAGGATGATTACATGTCTGCCTTTATATAGGACGAGGTTTTCCTCGAGGTTATCGGATTTTGTAGCGTTACATATGAAGCATCCTTGTTCCTTGCCGACTTTCGCGTATTCAATGTATGCCATGCGCCAGGGAGCAAATAGCGTGTCCATACGTATTACTTGGGTGGACAAGCTATAAAAATTTTAGAGCATCTTGTCTACTTCTGTCCCAAAGATGGATGACTGGAGTCTCCTAGCCTCAGCCACTATTTCCTCACTGTTTTTCTCCCCGAGTATGCCGGCCACCTTTTCTGCAAACAATTTATACTTCTCGGCTAAGCTACGTGGAAGAATTTCATATTCGACAAGCTCTTGGAAATCTTCTTGATCAGTGACTTGTACGCCTTCCATAGGCGAATACGTAACGTCCATTGCTAGGTCAACGTATTTCAGGCTGGGGGGCTGGAGTGCAAAGAAAACAGGAGTGTTGAGGTTCACATATATTCCCTTTAGCTCCCCCGTGGGGGAATAATAGAAGTGGATAATAGTGCGAGCAAAGAGCCAGGTATAGGATACTATCTGGTCTCCCCCCTCGCGGCGGATATTCTTGAACCCGTCATAAGTCCCCTGGGAAGAGCTCTGGCGTCTCAACTGGACATATCCAGGGCTCCGAATCTCTGCAACCGCGCTCCACACGTGTCCCTGCCCTGTCAGTTTTTTATGGAAGATGCTTACCCTAGAGCCGTGGAGCTTAGCGAATTCTTCCATAATAGCCTCTAGGACTTTTTCGCGGGAAAAACAGCGGCCGCTCAGGACATTCTTCTCAGCGAAGTCTATCTTATGGCTCAACTCCTCTATGCCTAGGCTCTTCAACAAATGGTGAAAAGGAATAGTAGTGAAGTAACGTTCACGAATGGTGTCAAACCTTAAGGCGGTGTCTGGAGGTATCTCGACGAGTGCTAGGGATTCTCCAACCATTACAGGTCCGATGCTCTGGGGCTTGAACACGTTGAGAAATTCTGTGGCCTTTTTCAGGAGTTCTTTGATTTCCCTCCCAACATCCAGTATATTCGCGTTCTTGGCGGCGCTCCTAAAATGTACACCCCAGCCCTGTGGAACCTCGTTCATGGCTAGGGTCAGTAGCTGTAATCTAAGCTCTGCATCCCTTATGTGCTCGCTTGTGTTGTGTCTCTCAAATTGTATGAGTCTCACGTATCGGCCAGTCAACGCCGCGCCCTCCTTGAGTAGAGGTGCTTCCGGCGAAGCCCTGGTCACGTGTGCTAATAGGAGATCCCCCTCAGAGTGGCTGTTGCGAAGTTTTACTGTACAGAACCTGCCAGGCATGTACTCTGCAAGCCAGATGTCTCCGTCTACCCTTTCAACTAGTCTGACGACATACATGGAGTATGGACCTACAGGCACATAGCCAACAATAAGGTCAGGGATTATACTTCTCAACAGGAATACAACCTTCGCTAAAAGCTCTGGGTCGCCCAGGATTATGAGCCCAGACCTGTCGTCCTGGTCCTTGATCGTCAGAAGTACCTCGCCATGTTTCTTTAGCGCCGGAAACCTCTCCTGTATATCTATACTTACATCTGCAAAGCTGTAGCCAGCCTCGTCGAGCAGACCTGTAACTGCAGTTGAATAAATACCTCTAACTCTTATCAACTAATAGTCACCTCTGTCACCGTAAAAGATGTGCCACGGCTTAGGAAGCACGTATTTCCATTTGAGGGGGTATCTCCTCACGTAGCCGCACCTCAGGCATGTAACGGCAATGTATTTCATTTTTCCGCGGTTTTTAACTCTAACCCGCATTGTTTCTCCAGGGACGAGGAAACTCCCGCACCTGCGGCAAACTTGGGCTTTCAATGTGTCTGGGTATGGTATCTGTGCCTTCTTGCATATGGCCATTGCTATTTTTCCATAGCGGTGTGCCAGCTCGGGCTCAGTCGGGTAGACTATTTCTGCAAATTTGAGTAGCCGTTCGATTCTTTGACGTGCCAAATCCTTTATTTCGTGCCTCTTTCTATACATTACGGAGTGAGATATATGGACAGACTATTATTAATATTAGCCGATGCTGGGCTAGAACTTGTTCCTCCTGAGATCAGCAGACATCCAGCTGTAGTCAATAATGCGAAGAGGAGGGGTAAGAAGCCAAAGGAAGTGCTCCTAGATGTCTCGCTACACTATACAGCGATGAAGACACTTAAGGACAGGTGGAAAAGAGGAAGACCCGACATTGTCCACGTATCCTTGCTTATAGCACAAGACTCCTTGCTGAATAAGCTCGGCCGGCTGGAAACGTATATACATACATATCAGAGAAAAGTAATAGAGATCTCTCCAGAAATGGTTGTGCCGAGAAACTATATAAGGTTCGTGGGGCTAGCCGAACAATTGCTCCTAGTTGGAAGAGTGCCTCCTGATACTGGAAAGCCTTTAGCCTATATCCATGGGAAAGCTCTGCGCGACCTCATCAAGGAGAAAGGGGTCTCCAAGACCTTTAGACTTGACGACAAAGCCGTAGCAGTTAAGCCCAGAAATCTGGCAAAGATGATCGTAGAGGAGAAGTACCCGGCACTAATAATTGGTGCATTCCAGCAAGGAGACTTTAGCGAAGAGGTGGAAAGCGTCGAAGCTGAGGTATACTCTATTTTTGATGAGCCCCTACCAGCTTGGAGTGTTTTGTCGCATGTCCTAGCACTAGTCACAGACGAGCTTGGGGTGCCATAGTTGAGGGTCCTAAACATAGACGGGGAAAGGGGAGAAATAGAGGTAGTTGTTGAGGTACTAGAGGACCTATATTTTCTCCACATGCTCCTCCAGAGGGGAGACACACTCTACGGCTGGACCACCAGGCAGATGAAGGTCTCGAGGGGTGGAGGCGAAGAGAAGGGCGACAGGGTTCCAGTGTACATGGGTATAGAGGTCGAGAAAATTTCCTATGCAAAGTTCTCCGAGAAGCTACGTGTAACAGGCAAGGTCGTAGAGGCTCCGGAGGATTTTCACGCGAAGGGTAGCTACCACACGATACAGGTAGGAATCGGCGACAAGCTGAGAATAATAAAGAAGAACGGCATAGATAGCTTTACAAGAAACGTGCTGGAAAGATCCACGTCAAGTATCATGCGGGTATTGCTCGTTGCAGTGGGAGATGAAGAGATAGCAGTAGGTCTTTTGTCTCCAGTGGGAATCGAGATAAAATCCACTATTCCTTATACGCCCAAGGGAGAGGGGAAAGAATCAAGCATAGAGGCACGCTACAGGGATCCAATTAAACAGATACTTGCCAGAGTAGTTTCGGTTGCGAAGACGGAAAAAATAGATGAAATAGTTGTAGCGGTTAACGAGAAGCTTTCGGCAGTAACGCAGAAAATACTCGACGAGCTAGGAGTCAAAGCAAAAATAGTTAAGGTAGCCGAGGGAGGAGAGCCAGGCATACATGAGATCCTCAGGAGAAGCGATCTAAGAGAAATGTTTAGAAGCATACGAGTAACAGCAGAAATAACAGAGCTCGAAAAGCTACTAGAGGAACTGTTCACGGGAAGCGAGAAAGTCGCCACGGGCTTAGCTCAGGTAGCTAGCGCAGCAGAATGGGGACTCGTAGAAAAAGTAATTGTAAACGACGAGTTACTCTTCGGTGAGACACGCGACCAACTAATCGAAATGTTAGACAAGATATTTACCCGCAACGGGAAAGTAATAATTATACCAGAAGAAAGCGAAGCCGGTAAAAAACTCAAAAGCCTCGGTGGAATAATAGCAAAACTCTACTATGCTCCAACAACCTAACCCCATTCACAACGTTTGAGACAATTATACCATGTTATTTGGGCTGGAGCTTGTAGATAAAGCTTGTGAGACCGCCCTCGTATATCCTCCATGTCCCAGTAGTGTCGAAGCCCATGTTTCTGCTTATTTCCTCCACAAGCCTCTTATGTGTCGTCAAGACGACAAGTTTCCCATCCTCCTCCAGGTTATGTCTAGCAAGTCGAAACAGTGCCTCATAGCTCTTCTTCAGCCCGCCAACGGCCTTTTCCCTTATACCAAAGGGGGGATTTGTTACTATAGCGTCGACCATGAAGTTTCTAACAGGTGCATGTCCGATGTCACAGGTGAAAACTAGGAGAGCCTTGTTAATGCTTCTAGAGTTCTCTAAAGCCCCCCGAATAAAATCACTGTTAACGTCGCTACACAGAGCCTTTAGACCTGGGACTACTGAGAGGCATTCAAGTGGTATTGTGCCGGAGCCACAGAAGGGGTCCCATAATTTCTCCCTTGGCGAGGCGATCCTACACATTGCATATGCGAGTACCGGGTTCAGTGCCGAGCGGTGTATATATCTACGGTAAGGCCTGTCTCTCAGGT
>Ga0080004_1146624_pt1 | contig 24242 bp, 25 predicted proteins | sample WasSprMetagenome_FD_69207 | JGI IMG/M metagenome (GOLD analysis project Ga0080004, IMG submission 69207) | Sulfidic aquatic microbial communities from Washburn Spring, Yellowstone National Park, USA - WS (SPADES assembly) (version 2) | ecosystem: Environmental > Aquatic > Thermal springs > Hot...
GAGGGAATGGTAGTATGCTACGTGGATTCAAGCATACTCATATCAGCCTTAACCCCAACTGAGAGTAGGCATAGAGAATCGGTGAAAACTCTTGAAGATGTTAGGAGGGGAGGGGGGATCCTCATAACCTCAACATATGCATTCATGGAAGTAGCTAACGTGGTATGTAGGAGGATTATGAGTGGACAATGGAGCTTGATTGAACCATTAAATAGATTGGCAACTACCATGGGGAGGCTTGGATACAAAGCTCTATGTGAAACTCTAACCAGTATGCTACTCCCCACACTAGAGCAACTTGGAGTGAAAGTGATCGAAAAACAAGACTTCTACGTTTTGGAGAAGCTTAACGAGACATATGGTGCAAAGATTTTCAGGGAAGCAGTAAAACTCACATGGATCAACTGTAGGACAAAGGACTTACTTCACATAGCAATAGCTTCATTAATGATGAGGAAGCATGATGCTAAACGCATATTAACAGCCGATGAAGAAGACTTCAGCAAATTAAAGAAAACTTTGAAGGATAATCTAAACATAGAAGTGGAAATAGTAAGCCACACAAAATGAGAAACTTCACTTCAAAATTCAAGGAATGAAGAAACCCACAATCATAGCATGCATACCAGTATGCAATGAAGGTGGATGTGTGTGAACTGCAATTCACAATTTAATAAGCATGCTCAAGCTGTGAAGGTGTTGGAGGGAGCTAAGAGGGCTCTTAAGCTAGCCCGCAGGGAACTTGGAGAATTCCGTAGGGATAGGGAGGCTTTGAGGCTTAGGGATGCATGTGAGAAGGGGTGGCTGGCAGTACTCATGGCAACTGATGCACTACTGGCTGAATTCGGTTTAGGGAAACCTGAAAGCTATGCTGAGAGGAGGATGCTCCTTAAGAAGCTTGAGGTGAGGGTGACTAAGGCTGTGGAGCTGGGTTTGAGGAATAGGCTTGGTGCAAGAGGCTACTACTTACATATCCTCGGCTACCATGAAGGTTCACTGGTGGAGGAGGAGGTTGAGGAGGAGCTAAATAAAGTTGAGGAGTATCTGGAGTATGTGGAGGAACTGCTGGAGGGATCCAACCATACAAGGCTTGAAGGGTAACATGATCCTACACTTCACTTTTAGAGTTGAAGTTATGGGGGCTTGAAAATTAATTGGAAGTTTCATATGAAAAGTATGCTACTGAAGTGAAGCCCACAATAATAGCTTGTATACCAGCATACAATGAGGAGAGGACGATAGCTAGAGTTGTAATTGAAGTGGAGAGGTATGTTGATAGAGTTATTGTGTGTGATGATGGATCAACAGATTTAACTGGAGAAATTGCTGGGAGACTTGGAGCTGAAGTAATAAGGCATGAGAGGAATATGGGTTATGGTGCCGCCCTACACACACTATTTAAGAGGGCTAGGGAGATCGATCCAGATGTTATGGTTGTTTTGGATGCTGATCTACAGCATAATCCTAATGATGTTCCAAGGGTTGTTGAGCCTATACTTAGGGGGGAGGGGGATATAGTTATTGGTTCAAGATTCCTTGCTGGTGGGAGTGTTGAAGCTCCAAGGTATAGGGTTGGTGGAATTAAGTTGATAACGAAATTGGCGAAGAGGGCTTCATATAGGGATGTGACTGATGCGCAATCTGGTTTTAGAGCTTATGGTAGGAGGGCAATACACTCAATAATGCCAACTGAGCAAGGTATGGGGGCTTCAACGGAGATATTGATGCAAGCAAGGGAGAATGGACTTAAGATAGTTGAGGTGCCAATAAAGATAAATTATAATGTTGAGAAACCATCAACACAAAACCCAATAGTACATGGGCTCGACGTGGTTTTAAGCATTGTAAAGCAGATGAGCATAAGGAGGCCACTACTATTCTACGGTTTGCCAGGGGCATTGGCAATGATGATTGCACTATTCTTCTGGGTGTGGACAATACAAATATTCACGGCAACAAGGCAGATAATGACGAATGTTGCATTGATAGCTGTAGCCTCAACAATGGTTGGATTAATGCTACTCACAACTGCAATAATATTGTGGGTGTTGGTAAGCGTAGTTAGAGGAGCAAAGTAAATGCTAAAGAGATCGAAGGTATTCAATGTACAAGACTGAAAATAGAATTGTAATTGATGGACTAAGAATTGTTTCAGGAGAGACTAAACGCAGAGAATATTTGAGGAACAAGGGATTAATTTGCCTTCTGGAAATACGTTAACTAAAGACTAAATAGGACATATCGTAAGTAACATTAAAAAGATATGCAATAAAAGTAAACGAAATGAAAATATTATTCATTTCGGATGTCGTATATCCTTACACTAAAGGAGGCTCTGAATTACGAATGCATAAGTTAGCTAATTATTTCATAAAAAAGGGGTGCGATGTCGAGATAATTTGCGGAAAATTTTGGAAAAATAAGCCAAAGGAAGATTATATTCATGGAATACCAATTATCAGAAGCCTTTATAAACCACTTAAAAATGACGCCAGCAGACGTACATTAATAGAGCCTATGAGTTATACGGCATCCCTTTTATTTGAGATATTGAAAAGAGGGCGTGATTCATATGATATTATAGAGTATAATCAGACTCCTATACTGCATTTTTCAACTTTAAGTATTATTAAGAAATTACCTATTGCTAAGAGATCAACGATAGTAGGAGCCTTACATGAGTTTTGGGAGCATTACTGGATGAAATACGCAGGAAAGATAGCTGGATCAATTGGTTATAGTTTAGAACGATATGCAACTAAGAAATTAGATCATATAATAACAATATCTTACTTCAATAAATACAGACTTATGAAACATGGCATTAAAAGCAGTAAGATCAGCGTTATAAGACCTGGAGTAGATTATTACACTATACAGGAAGTCAAACCATATTATAAAGAAATATTTGATGCGATATATGTTGGTAGAATAGTGGGAGACAGAAACTTACACATATTAATTAAATCAATTGACGTTATTAGAAGAAAGTATAGCATGAGAATAAAACTTGCAATAATTGGTGAAGGTCCATTAGAAACTTTTTTAAAAAATCTTGTCCAAAAATTAAACTTACATGATCAAGTAACTTTTTTCGGTAGAATCGAAAAACATGAACTCATCTATTCAATAATGAAATCGTCTAAGGTATTTGTGTATCCTACAGCTCCCGAAGGGGGTTGGTGCATAGTGATGCTTGAGGCAAACGCAGCAGGTCTTCCCGTCATTACCTTAAAAAGAAGTGATATTGGAGTTGGATATGAGATTGTTAATAACGGAGTTAATGGGCTCATCTTAAATGAGATAACACCTGAAACCTTAGCTGACGCTATAATTAAACTGTTAATTAACGAAGAATTGAGAGAAAAATTATCCATAAATTCTAAGAATTTTGCAAGAAACTACGACTGGGATAAAGTGGCAGAAAGAACATTAAAGTTATATAACTATTTAATATCAAATAAATGATGAATTGTGCATTATTATCACTCTAAAAATAAGTTCAGAAAGCATGTATGAATGTATATGATTTACAAACCAGCATGGTGGAACCAGTAAATGTTGCTTCTTAGCTTAAAAATAGCAACAAATTGGGGTATCTAAAATGATTTGTAGAAAAGGGGATGCTACTTTTTATGAATGTAAATGATAAAAAAGAAGGTAAAAAATCTTATACTATAAAAGAACTTAGGTCTATTTGCCAACCCAAGAGACAGATTAAGCCAATTTTAAGTTACTCTTTTATTTCTGAAGTAATGGAAGATTTTTCAGAGCTGGAAAGAAAACAATCTACAATAAATGAACGAATAGTAGTTTTTCTTTCTATTTACATTACTAAAGTTTTTATCTCATTAAATTTAAGCCCAAATCAAGTTACAACAATTTCTTTAATGCTAGGAATTATTTCCGCGTTTTTTGCAAGTATTGGTAATTCAATATTTTACATTATTAGTGCAATTTTTCTATTTTTTTCAGTTATTTTAGATGCTGTAGATGGTGAGCTAGCACGCTTTAATAAACAAGAATCTTTATCTGGAGCGTATTTTGACATAATAAACCATAGAATTTGCATACCTATTTTATTTATTTGTATTTCCATTGGTTTGTTTAGACAAACAAACTGTTATTTAATCTTAATAATAGGAAGTTTTACATCATTAATATATTTATTGGCTCATATGGCTCATGATCTTGTATACGCAGTAGTAGCTAGACATGAATTTCACGTACCAGAAACTAAAGACGTAATTAAAAGAAGGACATTTGAAGGAGAAAAAATAAAAAAAGATATTTTTTACTTTCTTCTAAAAGTTAGAAATATACTTCCATTAATTTCACTAATTATTGATTCATTTCTATCCTTTTTCTTAATTTACATGATAGTGTGTATAGCTAACTTTATTCTAGAATTTACCATTATAAGTTATCCTCCTGCATACCTTTTGTGTATTTTTATAATATCTTGTTTCTTACTTTTTAGTTTACTTTTAATAGTTGAAATAGTAGTTGTGATAAAACTTCATATTCCAGAGAGAATGCTTGTACATAAACAAGGAAGTGATATTTAATTGAGAGCAATAATTCTTGCGGCAGGTCAAGGTAAACGATTAAGGCCATTAACTGGAAAAAAGCCAAAATGTTTATTAGAAATAGATAATGGTACAACAATAATTGAAAGGCAACTCAATATTCTGAAGAGCCTTGGTATAAGTGAGTTTATTATCGTTGTTGGTTATGGAAATTCTTGGAATGATGTAAACCGAAACAAAATTATGAGCATGCCCTATAACATTAAGGTAGTGATTAACGAGGAAAGCTTAAATGTCGAAAGTGCTTACAGCTTATTTTTAGCATTAGGATACGTAGAGCCACCATTATTGGTTATCGATGGAGATGTTGTATTTGCAAAAGGATTAATTGAAAATTTATTAAGGAGTACTCATGAAAGTGCTATCGTTTCTAGACCCGCTAAGGATATTCATGAAGAAGGAGGTAAAGTTTTACTTGAGAATGATAGGGTAATTGCTATTGGAAGAAATATAACTCAGAGTACACATACTAAAAATCTATGGTATATTTATAGTGGAATTATGAAGGTTGAAAGAGATTTATTTACTCCTCTAAAAAGGGAGTTAGATACTAACATAGATATCTATAGAAAAGCGGAGCATGTTGATGTAATAAATAAATTAAGTCGAAGCATTTACATCCATAATGTCACGGATGATCGATGGGTAAATGTTAATACGATTGAATTATATTTATTAGCTAAAAAGATGGTAAAAATATGGCAAGCATAATTCTAATCGTCTTAGACTGTATAGGACTGAGTAGATTTATGCAACATATGAACATTATGATGTTATTTTCGAAGATATTAATCCAATTAATCCATAATGTAAATTTACAGAAGCCTATGAAAGCATTAAGTCGAATGACGTGAGTTTGTTGAAGCACACTATTATGAAGTACTATTGCCACTATGAATTAATTGTGAAGCAAACATGATATTAGGAGCCCAATTAAAATTCATAAATTGGTGAAAGTCACTTGGGACGAGTAGTATTAATCGTTTTGGATGGAGTTGGTATTGGTGCTTTACCAGATGCTTATGAATATAACAATGTGACAAACTGTAATTCACTTAAAAACGTGATAGAAGCGATGAAAGATGTAAATCTTTACAATCTCGAATTATTGGGTTTAGGTTCTATAGAAAGGATAAGTAGACTTAGAAGCGATAATTATAAGTCTCTTACGTGCAAGCTCGCCCCCTATACTAGGGCTAATGATAGTGTACCTCTCCATTGGGAAATGATGGGAATTCTTAGAGAATCATTTCCTGTCTATGAAAACGGTCTTCCAGATGAAATGATAAAAGTTATAGAAAAAGAAACTGGATATAAATTTTTGGGAAATATAACAGTGACAAAAACAGATCAACTAGAGTTATTAAGAAAGGAACATGTCAAAACAGGAAATCCTGTGATTTACTGCACTAATGATAGTGTAGTTCAGATAATTGCAACGCCAGAAATTATACCATTAGATGAACTTTATCGCGTAACTGAGATTATAAGTAGAATACTCTTTAGGAAAAATGCCATTCTTCGAGTCGTAGCTAAGCCCTTCACAATAAAAGATGGTGAATTTTTAAGACTTGAGCATTTAAGAAAAGATTACACACTTCCATCCCCCATCGAAAATAATATACTATTCCTAATTTCCGAGAAAAATATTCCTTCTATAGCTATAGGTAAGGTAGCAGATTTTTTCCCAAATGTGTCATTCGTCAAAACCATAAAAAGAAATTGCAACAAGGAACATCTAGAAGTAATTGCAGAGTGTTTAAAAAGAGATGAAAATGAATTAATTTTCGCTAACTTATTAGATTTCGATACTATGGGACACTCTAAAGATGTCCAAGGATACTATAAAAAACTCGAAGAATTTGACAATTATTTACTTAAGTTAACATCTTCTATTAATGATGATGATCTATTAATAATTACTGGAGATCATGGATGCGATCCAACAATAAAATCTGTAAAAACACATACACGTGAATATGTCCCCTTAATAGTATATAAAAGGAAATCTATTGTAGGATTTAATTTAGGTATAATCAAGCCCTATGTAGTTATAGCTTACATACTTGCTCTTTATTATGGATTAACTGATGTGCTCAAGCGTTATGAAAAAAATATATCTCCTAACTCAACAATTAAATATTTGCATAAATATGTAAAAAATGTATAAAATGACCAAGACCATATATTGCATCATACTAGCTGCTGGATCGGAAATAGATAGTAACTCTAAGATCCCTAAGTGCCTTTTAGTGATTGGTAACAGAACTATTTTAGAAAGACAAATTGAAATACTTAAATGGTTGCACATAGATGAAAATAAAATAGTAGTTGTAATAGGATCAGAAGGATCTTGTTGGAATGGAAAAAACATAGATTATATAAAGATGTTAGCAAAAAGGGTAATCTTTAACAATAGGAACCTCTCTACAGGAAGTAACTATAGCCTTTATTTAGCACTTAATGATTTAAATTTAAAGGATGATGACGTAATTTTGGTAATGGATGGTGACGTAATTTTTGACAAAGATCTTTTAGTTAAGTTATTAAATCATCCACATGAAAACGTTCTTGTATCAAGGATTTCTTACATAGTTACATCCCATGGAGGAAAAATATTTACACAACATGATAAAGTAATCATGGCTGGCTCTGACGTAGAACCGACAACATTGCCCTTTTATATTTATAGTGGTATAATGAAAATTAGCGGTCGCATAGTAAAAAGTTTAAAAGAAGAATTAATAAAAAATCCTCAAAAACATGTTATAGACGCTATTGGTAAATTGGTGAACAAATATACGTTTTACAACCTTGATGCGGAGTTTATATACAGCGAGGATACGTCTACATTCTTAGTAGGTGGATCTGGTGCTAAACTACGTAAAATAGTGATAGTTCGTAAAGAAGCTTTTGGAGAGGGTGTTGCTAAACTCTCTAATGAAATTAGATGGTTATTAAACCTCCCAGAGGATCTGCGTAAATATTTCCCTAAAATTGTTGGCTACAAAATAACTAAATCCTACGCCTACATGGATACCATTTATTACAATTTACCATCGCTAAGAAGAATGTTATTTGACGGTACTATAAATGCCGATAACGCTATGGAAGTATTACTTAACTTACTTGAATTTATGTTTAAAAATGTGTACTCTAGAGTTTATGGAAAGGGAGGTTTAGAATGGTTGTATAAACTTCATTTTGAAAGAATATCAAATAGATGGCATACAACTATGAAGAGAGCCCCTATATTTAGAAAAATTGTAAAGGCTGAGAAGATAATATTGAATGACGAAAAATTAATTAATGCTCCGATTTTAATACAGCATATTAAAGCTAGACCCGAACTCCTAAAAGAATTAGCCCCAAAAATAATAACAATGGTACATGGTGATTTACATTTTCAAAATATACTAATCAAACCTGATGATGACAGTAAATATAACTTCATATTAACTGACCCTAGAGGAGAATTGAACGGCTCAGATCCTATATATGATATTGGAAAGCTTTGGCACTCTTTTCATGGATTATACGACTTTATGCATGAAGATCTATTTAACCTACAATTAAAATTAACGGGTAATAATGTCATTCAAGCTGAACTAAAAATAATAGATATGAAAAGTCTTTACGAATATAAAAAGATTAATGAGCAATTTCCTAAGCTTTTGGAGAACTTTCACCCTTTAAATGAAATGTATGACAATTGGAAGATGCGCACATTATTTACTGAAGCTATTCATTTTTGTACTCTTATGCCGTTTCATCTAAAGAGTGATGGAAAAGAGGAGCGAGCGATAGCCATGTATTTAACAGGTGTAAAAATACTAAATGATTTATATCGTGATTATAAGCTAGATGAGTATAAAGAATATCTAGATTGGATTAACATTAATACCTTAGAAGATTATCGTAAGGCTAAACTATTATGGAATCATCTTAAACTAGAGTGAAACTATAGGCTTAAATGAGGCATGTAAAATTGACATACATGCTTACAATATTTATATGGATAATATATACGTTGAGATGCTTGAGAATTTTCAAATGATTTTATTATGAGAATTTTAATAATTGGTGCAAGTGGTTTTTTGGGAAGAAAATTGATTAAGATATTAAGTAAAGACGCAAAAGAAGGCTATGAAGTAGTCGGAACCTACTATAGTCGAAGTATTTTTGATAATAATTTTAAGTACTATTATTTAGATGCTCTTTCTGAGAATGCCGTAGAGCAACTTATATCAAAAATAAATCCAAACGTAGTGATACATCTTGTTGCTAATCCAAATCCTGATACATGTGAAGCAGACAGAGAATATGCATATAAAATAAATGTTAAGTCAACCGAAATTGTAGCGGAAAAATGTAAAAAAAGGAAGATAAAGTTAGTTTATACTTCTACTGACTATGTTTTTGATGGAACTAATCCCCCTTATAAGGAGGAAGATGAGCCAAACCCCTTAAATTGGTACGGAAAAACTAAATTAATTGGTGAAAATATTGTACGAAATTTGCTTCCAGATAACCATTTAATAGTCAGATTACCACTCCTATATGGCTATAGTGGCCATGAAACAGACAATTTTATAATTAAAGTTATAAATAGCTTACGTTCTTGTAATACTTTTGCAGTGGATGACAAAAGAATTCGTTACCCAACGCTAATAGATGATGTATCAGTTGCTATTCAGAAGCTTATAAAGAAAGATTGTGTAGGCACCTATCATATATCTGCATCTGAAGGAGTAACAAAATATGAGTTTGCTCTGCGAATTGCTAAAATATTCAACCTACCATGCCAATATTTAAAGGGAGAACATGAGCTTGGTTTAGCAAAACGACCATTCAACAGTAAACTCGATACTGCAAAGTTATTTAAGACTATTAAAGTGGAAATGCACAATATTAATGATGGATTGAATTTAGTGAAAAAAGAGATTGAAATGAACTTTTAATATGAAGATAAAAGCATTCTTCTTTGATATCGATGGCACTCTTTACGATCATAAATTCGCACAAGAGTATGCAATAAATGAGTTGTCAATAATAGCCAACCGATTAACTGGCATACCAGTAGAATTATTTAAAAAACGCTTTTACATAATTTATAATGATATTATAAGCTTAAGTAATGCAAGAAATGTCAATATTTTTGACAAAAAAATCGTATTTGAAAGATTATTTAATGTTTCTTCATATAAGGCTGATAAAAATATAATAGAATTTCTTGCCCAGAAGTATTATGAAAAAATTTTAGAAAAAACTATAGCGTTTGAAGATGCCGAGCAAACACTTCTCTTCCTTAAGAATCGTGGATTCAAAATAGGTGTAATAAGTGATGGATTTAGAAAAATACAAATTGAACGTCTTAAGAAACTACGTTTACTAAATCTATTTGATACCATAGTCATATCCGAAGATGTAGGGATGAATAAGCCCAGCCCTAAAATATTTTTAGAAGCATTTAAACAACTTAATGTGGCTCCACAAGAGTCAGTGATGGTTGGAGATAATATAGTTAAGGATCTTAAAACAGCTAAAAGACTAGGTGCGTTAACTATATGGGTTAAACGATATATAACACAACCTCTGTATTACAGTAGAGAAGTAAATTGCTACGTAGACTTTATAATTAAAAATCTTCAGGAGATATGCGTAATCATCAAATGCAATAAAATTGAGTAACTATTCACATAAGACAAAGAAAGATATCAAATAAAAACTAAAGAATGCTTACGCTAATGTTAATACAAATTGAATTATGATGAATGACAATTGTAACAAAGCATAGATGGATATAATAACATTAATAAAGAAATGAAATTGAATAAATTAAAATACGAAAAGAGAGAATTGTTTCCACTTTTAGCCCTCGGAAGCATAATGTGTCTGTCAGCAATAATTAAATATCTTATTCTAAGCAATTATGTAGCTCCATTTCCAGACGATGGAGGTAACTACATCCGAGAGGCAAAAATATGGCTTGGAGTCGATTTATGGAATACTGGTCCTGAATTCCCACCTTTATCAATACTTCCAATTTCACTATTGTTACTTTTCTTTGATGCTTTTACCACATTGAAAATAATTGCTATTACATACTCAACTTTCATTGCTATACCTTTTTACTTTTTGGCTGAAGAAATTACGCATAGTAAAATTGCATCTATTATTGCAACAAGCCTAATGATATTTTACCCCCTATATATAAATATGATAGCATGGGCGAATTATGCTGCTTACCTGGGCTTTTCATTTATATGCTTGTCTATATATTTTTTAGTTAAAACATTTGCATATCCTTCAAAGGCTAACATTTTATGTTCAGCCTTATCAATATCGTTAATTGCTGGCTCAGATGTACTTCCCTTCTACTACTTTGTTATTGGCATGCTTTCTTTCTTGATAGCAACTTTTATTTTTGATCACTATACTTTTAAGCAGACTTTTAGTCTTTTAGCCAAAATTTCTTTGATTTCTTTTATACTATCCATTCCATACATCTCGATCTACCTACGGATTCTTTCGAACCTAATTGGAAGTTCAGGTGTTGCTATTAATGGTATCACAGCAAATTACATATGGAGTTTGTTTCAAACTCAAGTATATCCTTGGCAATTTTGGTTAATGATCATTACTTTTAGTATCACAATTTTTGTTTTAAAAGGAAAACAAAATAAAGCGATTTTACTTATAGGTTCCTTTCTTATAACATATTTAGTTTTGCCTTTTTTCAATCAGATAAATTATCGACCAACTCGTCCCTTTTACTACTTAATGTTAATGAATTTCTTCTTTTTATCTATCTTTCTTAAGATTTGTTTTAATATTTTAAAAAACAGGAACTGGAAAATAATTTTGGAATTTAAATGGCGGGAAGATTCACATAATCTAACAACTTTCGCGAAAGTAATTATTCTCGTATTCATAGTTCTTACAATAATGCCCCTACAAATAAACTTTGTATATAAATCAGTTAACGAACTACCTAACGCAATTGAATATTATTATGTCTTAACAGATGATTATCTCAACGTATTGAGTTGGATTAAGAAAAATCTTAGCGTTAATACAAGTATTATCACCTTGAGCAGAGGTAGTTATTGTATGCATTCATGGGTTGAGGCTCTTACTGAACGAAGGGCGGTAGAAATAGCGAAAACGTATTCCTCTGGGAATCGAGTAGGTACTCTTTCACGTGAACTTGAAATGTCGAATATGGCAAGTTCATTGCTAGAGGGTAATTACATAACTGAAAATGGAAATCTTAGAGTAGTGGAAGTATTTCCGTGTTTACTACCAGGAACCCCAAAGATAGCTATTAATCGAGGAGTATATCAGGATGTACTTGCCATAGATGATAGTGTGGCAGATATTTATACCTTTAATTCAAATTCTACATATCTTTTCAACATGCATTTTATTAGACCAGAAAACAGCAAAATTGATATAATAAGTGAAAGCAGTAATTCAGTAAATTACTTAGTTACTTATGAATGGAAAAACTTGAATTTTTCAAGAATAACTATGCTCGAAAGAGATTCTACAGTCTTACATATCTCTTATAGTATTACAAGCACTTTCGTAATTAAACATATAACAATACCCATATACGCATGGGTAAATTCATATATTATAAGTAATGAGACAGATAAGGTCTCTTTAATGCTTATTGATAAATTTGGCACAGCAATCAATACAACAATAACATTTATAAATGCTTCAGAAGGCTCTGCTCGAAAGTTTGATATTAAAATGAACTCAGATGGTACGATATATGCTATCGTATTATCGTTGTGGTCAAATAGTTCCTTTATTAATTTCTCCCTTGAAATGGCTTTTGATATTCCTAAGGCTCTTACTCGAACCATCAATCATTTTTATACCCCCGACGAAATGAGGAAAAATAATTTTAAATATGTGTTAGTAGATAAAAATTCAGATTGGTTTCATGATGTTAGAGATTGGCTGGACAATTCTGGGTATTATCATGTAATTTACCGTTCAGGAAACATATTTCTTTACGAGTACAATGGTTGAAAGTTTAGAGCTCTAGAAGTCGATATAAGAATGATGAGAGTTTCTGAGAAAACAAGAACCCAACAGTTAGAATGCTGATGTATCAAAAATTAAAAACCGAGCAGATAAGACTCATCATATGTAGTTGTCCTGATATAATGTATATACGTAGATCCCATAATTGAACCTTGCTGAAAAAAGCCTGGTGAAAATACGTGGAATGTGGTTATGATGGTGATGGCACAATAATTTTAGGCTCAAAATTCGTCCTTTTTGTAGTTAAATTTTTATAAAAAGAAATGTACATTCAAAGAGTTGATTGCTAATAAAGGTAAACAAAAAATCTATTAAGCAAAATTAGTACAATACAATAATAACAGGGGATTTAGGAATGTGCGCTCATGAATTGAAGGGGGAGAATGTTCTAGTTACGGGTGGTGCGGGGTTCATTGGCTCTGCATTGGTAAGAGAATTGTTGAAGGAGGGTGCGAATGTAATTGTTTATGATAATTTCATTTATGGTGATAGATCTAACTTAATGGAGGTTGAGGACTCCATAAAGATAGTGAGTGGTGACGTGTTGAGTTGGAAAATATATCATACGATAAAGGAGTATAAAGTGAAATATGTTTTCCATTTAGCGGCAGAGCCATATATACCACGTTGCTATGATAATCCGGAGAAGTTCTTTGATGTGAATGTTAAGGGGACTATGAATGTCCTTATGGCTTGTAAAACTTTGGATGTTAAACGTATTGTACATTTCTCTAGTTCTGAAGTTTATGGAACCGCTCAATATATTCCCATAGATGAGAAACATCCAACACTTCCATTGTCCACCTATGCTGTTAGTAAACTAGCTGCGGATAGACTATGTTTCGTATTTCATCATGAGCATGGTATACCTGTTGTAATCCTTCGACCATTCAATAGTTATGGTCCCAGAGAGACGCAGCCATATGTCATACCAGAAATTATTTCCCAATTAGCTAGGGGAAATGTTGTTAAATTGGGGAATATAAAGGCAAAAAGAGACTTTACATATGTTGAGGACATAGCAAGAGGTGCCATCGCTGTAATGAAGTCTGACATCCCAGACGGAGAAGTAGTTAATTTAGGTTCGAATAAGACTTACTCAGTTGAAGAGCTAGCTCACTTGGTGGGGGAACTTATGGGATATGATGATATTGAAATAAAGATTGAAAGCTCAAGGTTAAGGCCATTGGACGTTGACGTGCTTCAGTGTGATTACTTAAAGGCTAAAAAATATACAGGCTGGGAACCTAAGGTTGACATTAGAGAAGGTCTTAAGCGTACCATAGAATGGTATATGAAGAATGGGAAATGCTGGCTCTATGAAAAGCTTCGTTGGGGATACCCTTGAAGGAAATTTTTAAGTCTTATGCAAAATATTACGACATAATTTATGCAAATAAGGATTATGAAAGGGAATGTGACTTTTTAGAGGAAATTTTCAGAAACTACTCTAAAATAACGCCAAAGATGATGCTCGATGGTGGATGCGGTACAGGAGGTCATGCCATCCCACTAGCTAAAAGAGGTACGAGGTAACAGGGGTAGATTTATCGGAAGAAATGATTAATATTGCCAAAGAGAAAGCAAAGGAAAATGGAGTTAATATAGATTTTAGAGTAATGGATTTACGCGAACTACGGTTAAATAAAAAGTTTGATGTATGCATCCTCATGTTTGCGGTCATCGATTACATAACCAATACAAAAGATCTTTTAAAGGCTTTGCCAATATTAGAGAAACCCTCAAAAATGACTCCTTGCTCATTTTCGATTTCTGGTACGGCCAGCCGTTTTAACCATTCTCCCAACTTCAAGAATGAAAATCATTAGAAAGGAGAATATAAGGGTAATTAGGTTTGCTGAATCACATATGGACACTCTCCATCACATATGTGAGGTAAACTACCACTTTATAGTTACAAAGGAAAATACAATTGTGTATGAAGGAGAAGAAAAACACACTGTCAGATTTTACTTTCCGGAAGAGATCAGACACTATCTTGAGGAAAGTAGCTTTCAGCTATTGAAGTTATGCCCATTTCTCGACTTAAACTCCGAACCAACAGTACAAACTTGGAATGTGACAGCTATTGCCAAAGCGATTTAAGTGTCAAAGAGTCTACTTGGAGTCTAATATTGTCGGAGACTACTCAAAGGCTAAAAGAAAACTCGATTGACAACTTAAGGTAAAGTTTGATGAGCTCGTTAAAATACTGGTGAAAAATTTTGTGAAATCTTCTTGATTATATAGACGGAAGGTAAAGTATTTATCATCACAAGATGATATTGTTTGAAGGGTTATGAAATGATAGAAAAAATAAGAGATAGGAATAATAATGTTATTGCAATAATTGTAAAGGAATGTTTCGAGAGGAAAGGAGTAAACTTCGTATCAGAAGAAGTTTTTCCATTGCAGTTAGGAGTTAGTGTTTACAGTAAGGGAGATGTGATAAAAGCACATATACATAAGGAAAGGAATATCACAATAGACAAGATTCTAGAGGTTGTGCATATTGAAAAAGGTAGAGTAAAAGTTGATTTGTATGGTCTTGATGGAGAAAAAATAAGAACTGTTGAATTATCTACGGGTGATACCATTTTATTTGTTAATGGAGGTCATGGTTTTGAGGTTCTTGAGGATACGAAGATAATAGAGGTGAAACAAGGTCCTTATTTAGGGAAAGAGGGGGATAAAGCATATTTATAAGACTACCAATTCATAAATGAGGGACTGTAATGAAGTCCAGTAGAAGGATTCCAATAGCGGAACCTTGTATTTCGGAAAGAGAAGAAAAGCTCGTATTGGAATGTATTAAATCGGGCTGGATTTCATCGAGAGGTAACTTTGTTAAGGAGTTCGAGGAGAGATTCTCATCTTATATAGGAACAAAATATGGCATTGCGGTCTCAAGTGGAACTGCTGCTTTACATTTAGCAATAGTAGCTTTAGATATTAAGCAAGGTGATGAAGTGATAGTGCCAGCTTTCACTTCCATAGCATCAGCCAATGCCATAAGGTACACTGGTGCAAAACCTGTGCTCGTAGATTCTGACATACATACATGGAATATTGATCCAAATAAAATAGAGGAGAAAATAACAAATAGAACTAAGGCAATTATGGTGGTCCATATTTACGGACACCCAGCTGATATGGACCCTATAATCAAAATCGCAAAAAAGTATAATTTATATGTCATAGAGGACGCTGCTGAAGCTCATGGAGCTGAATATAAAGGTAGGAAAGTTGGAGGGATAGGTGACATAGGCTGCTTCAGTTTCTATGCAAACAAAATAATCACTACGGGTGAGGGAGGCATGGTTCTTACTAATGATGATCAAATAGCTGAGAAAATTGATAGGTTACGTGATCAAGGCTTCAACTTGAAGTTGAGAAAATGGCTTATCCACGATTTCATTGGATATAATTACCGCTTAACTAACCTTCAGGCCGCTATAGGCTTAGCCCAACTTGAAAGAATAGAGGAGTTCGTGAGAAAACACCGTGAAAATGCATACTACTATAATCACCTCTTAAAAGAAATACCAGGTATAACCTTACCTCCTGAGGCCCCGTGGGCTAAAAATGTCTATTGGATGTATACGATCCTTATAAATGAGGAGGTTTTAGGGATTACTCGTGATGAATTAATGAAAAGGTTAGAGGAGTATGGCATAGATACTAGGGCTGCCTTTCTCCCAATCCACCTACAGCCACCCTATAGGGATATTTATAAGTATGAGAATTACCCAGTAGCTGAAATGCTTGGAAGAAAAGGAGTTAATCTACCAAGTGGCAACACCACTAATAAAGAAGACATTGAATACATAGTATCAGCTCTTAAGGAAATCCTCTCATCTTTCTATAGATGATTTCTTTGCTTTGTCTCTTTTATAAGCAAAGAAGAAAAACGAGATTCATGCGCGATCGGCTAAATGTACCTGTGAACTCTAAAATGGTTTTGAATGGATTTACTTAAGTTTAAGTCGACTAACCTCCTCAGTGAAGTCTATTCTCAGTATTCAAATAACAATTCACTTAATCCTTATATCTTCTAGAGGCTTCGTAACCTTAAAGTCTAACATTATTCCCGAATTCTTCTGTAAAGCTTAAAGGGGGATAGTTAACGAGAAGTGGTGGAAGTAATATTCAAAATCTATGTGTAACTTTGAGGGATAGGACTGAATGGGTTGAAACTGTTGAGGCTGGAGTAAACTTTCTTGTGGGAAGTGATACTAATAGGATAGTTCAAGCTGTAAAATTCATTGAGGACAATTATAATTTGATAAAAAGGAGGTTTAATGAAAACCCCTTCGGGGATGGATATGCTGCTATAAGGATCGTGGAGATTGTAAGACATTCTGTTTAAGATGTACTAGACTTTAAGCATAACGAGAAACTCGATGCTTGTATATCTATGTTTATAGTAATAAATTACATTAGGAGACATTTTAAGTAGGGTGATTTTTCATAATTTAACTATTGGCATGGTCCAGCCATACTGACTATTAGGCCACCCATAGAGCTAAAGTTATTAAAGAGAATAGCATTAAATTTATTAGAGCTATTGCGCCTGAGCTTCATACATTTTAGTAATATTCAAAGGTCGGGTTATTATCTTATAGCAATTAAAGATGACATGGTAATAGATGAAGCTCGATAATCATATGCTTTAGGATATTTGTTCCCCCATTAACTAATTAACTGCTTAAAGAAAGTGTAATTTGAGGTTTAAGTTCTGTAAGTTTCCATATTTAGATAAACCACCTAATGAAATGGCGATAGCACAACGATTTTCGGTTCGGCATCCTTAGTAGTTAACTTTATTATATTAATTGGAAAAAAAGAGAACTGATGGAATATATGGGTAATGTTAAGTTTGCTGTGATAGGGGTTGGCGGGTTTGGTTTGAAGAGAGTTAACTCGATTTTAAAGAGTAAAGTTGCGGATTTGGCTTACATAGTTGATGTCAATAAAGATTTAGTTCGGGACTTAAGCAGGAAATTTGGCGTGGATTACGTCAGTTTTGATGAACTTATATTGAAAAAGGATTATGATGTGGCTATCATAGCTGTTCCGAATTTCCTTCATTATGAGTTTGCAGTTAAGTTGTTGGAGGCTGGAAAGGATGTTTGGTGTGAGAAACCTATGACTATAAGCGTTGATATGGCACGTAAAATGGTTTTGAAGTCCATGGAGAAGGGGACTATGCTTAAGGTGGGGTCGAATCCTCGCTACTTCCCCAACGTGCTTAGAGCATTGGAACTTGTTAAGCAAGGGTATATAGGGAGAGTATTGTTTTTTAGGGGATGGATTGGTAATGAAGGGCTGCATCTTTTAAGTAAGGGCTGGTATAGGGATAAGGGGATGGCGGGAGGTGGTACATTGATCGATAATGGCGTTCATCTTATAGATTTAATTCGTTATCTTGCTGATGAGGTAGTTAAATGCTATTCTTGTAAGCTAACTATTCTTAAGCATAATCTAAGTGAGGTTGAGGATAATGCTGTAGCGCTTTATGAGCTTTTAGGAGGAGGATTTGCACTCATACATTCATCTTGGACGGAGAAGTCTGGATATATGTATTTTGAGATGCATGGGGATAATGGCTATATTCATGTCGATTCTCGATGGTCTAAAGCGGTTATTAAATATGGCAAAGGTGGTGATGAACTTACCTATGAAGACTACACTCAGCATCCTAAGTTATCATATGATTTAGAGCTCGAAGACTTTGTAAAAGACTACAGGGAGGGGTTCCATCCAAAACCAACTAGCTATGATGGATATAGAGCAGTAAAGATTATTGTGCAAAGTTACTTGGCAGCTAGTACCCAGCAACCAGTTATTACTTTTGATTCCTCTGATAATGACCTTAGAGAGAAATTTCTTCAACGATTTAAAGTTAGGGGAATATAATGGGAGGTTTGTATGTCTATGATGAAGCCTTTTAGAAGAATTCCCATAGCTGAACCTGATCTTTCTGGCAATGAGGAGAAATATGTTATTGAATGCATTAAAACTGGCTGGATCTCATCTAAGGGAAAATTTGTAGATCAGTTTGAGGAGAAATTTGCCTCATATATAGGTGTAAGATATGCCATTGCTGTCTCTAGTGGAACAGCAGCACTTCATTTAGCTTTAGCTGCACTTGACATTCGACCAGGTGATGAAGTAATTATGCCCACGTTTACCATGATAGCTTGTGCTAATGTAGCAAAATATTTAGGTGCCAAACCAGTACTGGTGGACTCAGATATTTCTACATGGAATATCGATCCGAATAATATAGAGGAGAAAATAACTGATAAAACTAAAGCTATAATGGTTGTCCATATCTACGGGCATCCAGCGGATATGGATCCTATCATGAAAATAGCTAAAAAGCATGGACTTTATGTCATAGAAGATGCGGCAGAGGCTCATGGAGCAGAATATAAGGGGAAGAAGGTTGGAAGTATTGGAGACATAGGTTGTTTCAGCTTCTATGCAAACAAAATAATCACTACTGGTGAGGGAGGCATAGTTACTACTAACGACGATAAAATAGCTGAAAAGGTCAGAAAATTACGTGATCAAGGATATAATCTAAGCATGAGGAAATGGCTCGTCCACGATGTTATAGGATACAATTACCGCCTAACTAACCTTCAAGCAGCAGTAGGCTTAGCTCAACTTGAAAGAATAGAAGAATTCATAAACAGACATCGTGAAAACGCATATTATTATAATTCACTTTTGAAAGATATTCATGGCGTGACTCTGCCCCCTGAAATGCCGTGGGCAAAAAATGTCTACTGGATGTACACATGCCTTATAAATGAGGAAATGACCAAAGTTACACGTGATGAGCTAATTCGGAAATTGGAGACCTATGGAATAGATTCCAGAGCCTCCTTCCTTCCAATCCATATGCAACCACCATATAGGAGTATTTATGGGCAAGAAAGGCATCCTGTAGCCGAAATGTTGGGAAAAAGAGGAATAAATCTGCCAAGCGGTAATTCAACAACTAAAATGGACATAGAGTATGTAGTTACAGCAATAAAGGAAATATTAAGTAGTAAAAGGTAAGAAATGACTATATGTAAAACTATTAATACTTCATCATGAACTTAGGATGCCCGCCGTACTGCTCTGCAGGGTGCTATTATGCTTTAAATAAGTCCATCATGTATTAAAATAAAATGAAGCACGGCGAGCTTGCTAAGGAACTCTCACCTAGTCTCCAGTTTATAGATGGATCGGCCGTAGGATCTAATTATACAAATGATCACTTTAAAAAGTTACAAGCTATTAGTTTAACACATTTTGGATTTCAAATTTTTATTTTTTCTATCTTTTATAGCTTCATTCTAACAGATATTGTGAACCTAACAAACAAAGCAATAGAATACGCCTACATGGGGGATAATGTTAAAGCTGAAGCACTACTAAACAATACATTGGCACTGGAATCGGAAGTATCAAAAGCTGGGATAGAGGCGAATAGGATTAAGCTATACATGACAATTGGAAGCCTATCAACAGTTGCAGGGATATTCCTAACAATATACCTCTACCTAAGAAGCAACATGTGGCTCCTATGGGCTAAAACCCACAGAGAATGGATAATCATGAAAACTGGAGGAAGCAAGAATATACGTGATGGTGATACTGTAGAGATAGCTAAGAGCTATGGAGCAAAAGTGTTTTTGAGAAAGCCTTGGGGCTATGTAGAACCCGATAGAATATTTGCATTGAAGAAAGCTAGCTATGGCTGGATTCTTTATCTAGATGATGATGAGCTTCTCGGCAAAAAACTGAAGAATGAACTCAAAGACCTTATTCAAAGAGCAGAAGAAAGAAGGTTTGTAGCACTTAGCACAGTGAGGATTAATTATGATGCAAAATATAGACAAGTGCTCTTCGGATCTGCATATCCAGATAGACAGATTAGGATTTATCGAAAGGATAAGGTATCATATCGTGGGATGGTTCACGAGCTTCCAAGAGTTTTTGGCGAAATCCTTGAGTTGCCTGAGGACTACTATATCATTCATTACTATTTCTTTCGAAGAAAGAATATAGTGTTTTATGCTTATCTAGAAAGCATTGAATACTTCCAGCATTTCACACGTTCAAAAATTAGAAAGGCATTATGGAAGTTCACACCCATCTCAGCACCCTTTATTATTGCATATCATCTGATATTTGACTTGATGATAAAAACAAACCCCTATATTAATGCATGCACAATATTTAGAACAGTAGACCTATACTCATTCTATGAGATATTAGTACATACATTAACAAAGTTTAGAGGAAGAAGAAGGACGAAGATAAGCAAGCTCATATCAACATATGGATTGATAAAGTTATTAGAGCATGAAGCGAACTAAATCTAGGTATATTAAAGCTGTTATAGGGCCACTTGCATAGCGATTTCGAAGTTCGATGACGACACTTGCTGTTAGCACGTGCCACTTGTATAGGGCACGATTATTACGGGATCGGAAATCACATTCTGCATGGGCATACTTAACAACTATACAAAAGCTCTAGAGGAACATGCCAATAATATGCTTTTTCGGACCCGATGGCTCGGGAAAGACGACGATAGCTAGGGCTTTAGCTAAGGAATTCAAAAGCAGAGGGTTTAAGGCATCTATCTCTTGGATGAGGGGTACTCACACCTTAGCTTCGTTGCTTGCTAGGTTCTTCTCGAAGTTCACTACTTTTAGAAGCTCTGATAATCCTTATTATGGGATTTCTATTCCAAGTTGTATGAAGAGGTTGTGGCAGTTGATGGAGTTTATATCAGCATTGCCTGTCTTGCTTTTTAGGTTTATGTTGCCTAGCTTTTTAGGTTATATTATTATAGCTGAGAGGCATGTGCCTGACTTCATAGTTTGGGTTTCGGTAACTACAAGGGATGAAAATTACCTTAAAAGATTTGAAGCTAAGTTTATGCTTGCCCTTTCGGTTAGGGCTGATGTGAGGGTGTATGTGACGGCTTCTGAGGCTGAGTTGGTTAAGAGGAGGTGTAGGGAGGTTGATTTGAAGTTTCTTGCTGAACAAATCAGGCTTTATGATGTTTTGGCGAGGTTTATTGGGAGTTATAGGGTTGATACTACGGGTAGGGATGTTGATTCATCTTTGCGGGAGGTTTTGGGGTTTTTGGGTTTTCGGTAATTTTGTGGTTTGGATGTGTGGGGTTTGAGGTTTATGGGTTTTAGGTCGTTTACTTTAAGTTTGATTGAAGTGTTGGAGGGTGATGGGGTGTGTGATGTTGGTGTGGATGTTTTGGTTGATTTGGCTTTTAGGAATAAGGTTTTGCTTCACTTGCTTAGGGTTTTGGATGCTCAGGGGTCTTTGAGGGAGCAGCAGGAGTCAAGTATGAAGAGGGTGACTGAGGTTGTTCAGATACTCTCGAAATTATTGAAAGGCTATGATTATGCATTTTTTAAGTTGGTTAAGCCTTTGAGTTATGTTCCGGCTGATATAGATATCTTGATAGATGCAAATCAGATTGGGAAAGTTGTGCATGAGGTTGTTGGGCTTGGCTATGGGGTTGCTGTTAAGGACCCGTATTGTATAACTCTTACGAGAGGTGATTCGATAATTGATCTTTATGTTCACCCAAGTCTTGGTGGGATGATATTTATTGATGGTGGAAAGCTTCTGGAGCATAGGTGTTTAAGGGAGTTTGATGGAGTTGAAATAGTATCTCTTGAAAGCTATGCTGAAGCTTTAGTTTCTGCATCTCATGCCATATATAAGGAGCGCATTTACACTTTGAATGATTATTTTACTGTTGGGGAATGGGTGTCTAGGAAGACTTTTAGGCTTGCTGAAGAGCTTAAATGTATGTCTGCATTGAGGTTTGCCATTAAACTTAATGATGCGATAGGTGGAGGCTTAATTGAGGCACCCTATAAAATACCGTTGCCAACATGGGCTAACATGCTAACCCAGAAAATCTTAAAAGATCCATTAGCTAGGTCGACAAGTAGAGATCTATTGATGGCTTTTGGAAGTAAGCGTGGATTGAAATTGCTTGTATCGAAATTTATGAGGGAAAGTTATTAACATATTTTTAGGTGCATGTATCAAGATTTATGGGGAGGAAGTTTATGAGCTTATTTCGAAGGGTATTTGAGGTACTTCGTGAGGAGGGGGTTAGAGCATTCATTAAGAAGGCATTATTATATGTGTTTGGGAAGTCTATTATAAGATATATTTTAAGCCCTTTTATCGTGAGGAAGTTCAGGGGGTGCTGTTCGCAACATCGATAACATCTACGATGCTTTAGAATTTGCGTTTTCCTTTCAAGCTTTTGGAGTGTCTATTAAGCCTAGTCAGGTTAGGTATGAGGTGGCTAAGCTTTTGGAGGTTGTGACGGAGCTTAAACCGAGGGTTGTTTTGGAAATTGGCACGGCTGGAGGTGGCACGCTATTCCTATTTACGAGGGTTGCGGATCCTGAGGCTAAGATTATAAGTGTAGATCTTCCAGGCGTGCCACCTCCAAAAGATTAGCCACCTCATAGGTATGTAAAGGAGATTGAAACTATAAAGGGCGAGAAGAAAGTCAAAGAACCAGCTGAAATTTCTGGAGACAACTTTTTCAATACTAGTTTTCTAAAGACTAAAGTTGATGTGCTAATGCTCAAAGGCGAACTAGAGTATACCTTAGAAGATGAGGGCATAAGAATAAAAACGGATAAGGGTAATGTAATGGTTGTATTTGATGAAAGTAAGTTTAGGCCTGTTGACGTTCCAATACTTATGAGTGATGCAAGGAAAATTCAAGAATTAGGTTTCAAAGTTACAAAGTCTTTAGAGGATATAATTAGAGATCAAGTGAACTACTACTTGAATCCGGAAAACAGAAAACTTTAAGATACCAATTAAACATGTTTAGTAAAGCTTCAATCTGCTAATTAGAAGACATATAGGTTAGAGAAGATGTTTAAGGTAGGTGAAGAGCTTGTAACTTATAGGGGGTGAAGATGAGCTCATTATTAGTAAGTATTAGGCCTCTATAAACTTTCTCAAGGTAGGAAAACTGTTAACTTTAAAAAGATTTTAACTTTCATATGTTGCGTAGAGGTACCTAAATAATAGGAAAATAGTGATATTTATTGCGTTGACATTGACGGCAAATGGAAAAGTAGTTTATGATGTTGATGCTTTGTTCCTGTCCTATCATAACAGACCTGAAGCGGCGAGTTCTGAAGCAAGCTTCTTCAATACACAGTTTTATATTTCCAAGGCTTCAATAGTTGGGAAGAGTACTTCTTTGAAGTTTACTTTCCCACCCTAGAAGAAAAGTTTTTAACTTCTAAAAAGTATTTCCCATGGAGTGAGCCTTGACCATTAAAGAGGAGTTTTTAAGTTTACTGGAGCGGGATAGGGAGTTTCGTTATGCAGTTGCAGGTTTAATTGGCCTAGGGGAGGTTCTGCGGAGGCTTGATGAGCATGGGGAAAGGATGGTCAAAATTGAGGAGGAGTTGGCGAAACTTAGGGAAGACATGAATAAACTTAGGGAAGATATGAATCGGAGTTTCATGCTTGTGGAGAGGCATATTTCCGCTTTGGGTACTCGTTGGG
>Ga0080004_1092908_pt1 | contig 24213 bp, 27 predicted proteins | sample WasSprMetagenome_FD_69207 | JGI IMG/M metagenome (GOLD analysis project Ga0080004, IMG submission 69207) | Sulfidic aquatic microbial communities from Washburn Spring, Yellowstone National Park, USA - WS (SPADES assembly) (version 2) | ecosystem: Environmental > Aquatic > Thermal springs > Hot...
CTTATCACTACAGATTATGTTCTCCTTGAGTGTTGGTTCCTTATCTCTCATCACCTTAGTCGGAATGCAGCCCTGAAGTTCTGGGATTTCCTCCTTTCCGGAGCGGTGGAGCTCGTGATGGCGGAGAGAAAAGACCTGGAAAACGCCCGGAAAATCGTTGCAGAGTACAGGGACCAAGACTTCTCTCTGGTGGATGCTGTCAATTTCGCGGTGATGGAACGCCTGGGCATCAAGAAGGCCTTCACCTTCGATGCCCACTTCCATATCTATCAGTTCGGACGAGAAAAACAGGAAAGATTTGAGGTAATCCCATAGGATAGGTGTGTTATGTGGTCTCTCGGATTCTTTATTGGATGCCTAGGGGTCTCGGAATCGCGCTACGTACCCAAGGTTTTGGCCTATTCCCGGCTACGAATGCCCGTGCAGTTTGGGAGTTCACCGATCCTATCGGTCGATTTGACCTCCGTTTCAGTGAAAGAAAATTTGACCTAAACGTTCGCCATATTGAACCAAACTTCTGCTTGGTCTAGGCTCCCTGATTCTATTCTCATTAGGAGCTTAATATGTCGAGTGCCCTTTTGGTGGAGATCATCTCGTCTTTGGTTTTAGGCCACATTGTTCCCCGAGCTGCCATCAGATACAGAATATGCCCGGAGAGAAAAGAATGGATCTGGAGTCTGATCTCAACCGTAGTTTTAAGTTCAAACACAGCTCGCGTAGCAACGTCTTACGACTTCACGCCAAACGTCGTGGGCCTATTCCGTATAATTGAATGATGCTGAGCATTGACGACCTGCCAGACCCGCTTGATGGAATTACAGATGAGAAGACCCGTCAGCGTATTCTTTCCGAACGAGAAAAATTCGTGTCGTTTTTACAAAAATACGGTCCGATCATTGACAATATTCATGGTGAAGTAGAGATGGAAAGATCAGAAGTCGATTATACTAAAGGTAAAATAAATGTTTACAAAGTCAAAGTTAATTTACACGAATTGGTGAAAATCTGTGCGAGATTTTTTCTGGTAGAAGAACTATTTCGTGTTTGTTATACCGCTGAAAAATATGATGTAGCCATAGCAATTTGCCGTGAACTCATAAATGATGAGAATGATATTTTCCCAACGCCCGTGATGGATACCATTTATTACTATAAATTTTACGGGTTAGGGGCAGCGCTATTTTTAAACAGCCGCTTTGCAGAAGCCCTGCAAGCCTGGGAACGATATGTGAACTTTAGAGAAAAATATTGGACAGAGAGAATAGCGCACAACGTGTGCGATAGTATGCCGCACATCATGACTAAACCAGATTGCATCGCAGCATTGGTAAGTTTGCGAGAGTTATGGGGGACAGAATCGCTATCGGAAAGTGAGGCCATGAAAGTTTGCCCAGCAATCTATCGCGAAATAATAAGATGGTACGGCAATTGGCAAGGAGCACTTCTGATTTTGAATACTCGCTACGCTGGCAAGGATGGCCTTGAAAAGGTACGGCAACGGCTGAAGAAAAAGTTTAGGCCAAGCTATACTCCTGAGGAGTGGATGAAAAGTTTGGCAAAATACGGCCCCTTGGGCAAGCACCAAGAAAGAGAATTTGAGGAAATTAAGGCCCAAATCATCAATTATTGGAAGACAGGAAAATTTAGCGAAGCTGCAAACCTTGCGAAGTGGGCACACGAAAACGATCCATTTGACTCGATGTTGCGCAAGGACTCGTCAGAGTACTACTATTTATTGTCCCTCATTTTAGCAGGCGATTTACAAACATATATCAACGCCAGACGTGGCAACGTCGATCGGGTTGGAATAAAAATATATTGTTATCCTCCAAGCTTTAACGACCATTACCTAAACATGTTGCTCCTGGTCGACGACCAACTTCAAAGTTCGGATATAATGCATCGTTTTGTATTGGATAAAGTTTACAGACAATATTGGGACCAAATATCTGAGTACTATGCAGCTTGGTTTAGTAATTACGAAAAGGCTCATGGGAAGGATCTCCTGAGGCACACCATTGAGAAACATTTTTTTGAAGTCTATGACGAGAAGACCGCCTATTCCGTTATTCTAAACATAAGCCCTCATCAAAATGAATACGAAGGGCGTCCCATATGGTTAAGCCAAGATAAGGTTCTTTGGTATCGAATAACTCAAGGGTCTGCAGTAAGACATTTTGCTCAAAAAGTGTACAAGATTGCAAAGCAGCCGGAACTTCAAGCAGCCTTAATAGAGCTTCTTCCTGACTACTCGGTTGAGACTACCGAAGATTTTGTGAGAAGGATACTTGGATTGCCTCGGCGCGGGGAGAGGATGCTAAAACAAAAGGAGGTCTTCGCCCTTTTACAGAAGGGTTTTGCGCCTCTGGAAGTAATCCAGGAGGCATCCCCACCATTTTTAGCTGGGCTGAGATATGATGTTTTTATTCCAGAGTTACGCCTCGCTGTCGAGTATCAAGGGGAGCAACACTTTAGACCAGTAGAGGCTTTTGGAGGGGAAGAAGGTTTTTTGAGAACAGTAGAAAGGGATCGTCTAAAAGCACAGTTGTCTGAAATAAATGGTATCACAATTGAATACATTCGCTATGATGAAGATATCGTTCAAAGATGTCAAGAAATCATACAAAAATATAAACAAAAACGTGATTAACGGTAGTGAGGTTATGAAAGCGCGCGCCCTTGGGCAGGGTTATCCTGCTAGAGAAAAGAAAGGAGGGCGCGCACTATGGAATATATCGCCTTTGACTGTCGCAAGAGGTACACCTATGTTGTGGTGGAGGACGAGGAAGGTTGGGTACAGTGGGAAGGAAAGATAGTCCATTGGGGCAAGGGCCCGGCTAGTGATCGCGGGACGTCCCCGAAAAACCTTATGCCCTTTGGGGTGAAGAGATCTGTCCACAGTTAATGGTGCGAGGTTGGGGATGAGAGGAAGGGGGAGCCAGGGAATTGACCGGGCGGGCGCTTTCATAACATCGCTAAACGCTACACTATAAGATGTCATCAAATCTGCGCGCGGCAACTTTTCAGTCCACCCTGAACCCAGGGCAGTTTTACGACGCCAACAACGTACTTCTATGTTCCTGGTTTGACAATTTTACCAATCTTGCTCTAGATGTCGCTTGGGAGTTTGACATCTACTGCATGTTCACTGACGTTTGTAACCGATGCTACAGTGGCTGTAGGCTCTGTTGGTAAAGCTAGGCGTTTGGTAAGGAGGTGACAGATGTGAGAGTGGGGCACAGCATGGTACTTATGGTTTTGATAGCATTGGTGGAAGCGTTGGCCTATGGCACTCCTAAACCGTCCGGGATGATTGGTCTTGATTTACCAACTGTTGGCTGGCCAGCGTACGACAAGGACGGCACACTTAAGGGGGTTTGGAGGCTCAATGTCGGTCTTAGTTTTAGCTTCCGTAATTTTACTGCAAAAGACGAATTGCAACCTGGCCGGTTCAACTTTGATTGGGGATGGGGCGAAGTGGTTTTGTTCGCGCCCATCTACCTTGAAGTTGGAGCACTCTATCCCTTTGTGATGGACATGGATAAGCTCTGCTGCTTTAGCGTTGGAATAATGGGGATTTTTATTATCCTGCCAGTTCCCTATGTTGCCGCCAGCTTTTGGTTGTGATGCAATTATTGACCAAATATTTGTACCATGGTTAAATAAATTGCTTAATTGGAAAGCAAGAATTATAAAACGCCAACTTGAAGCCGAAGAAATAACTGTTTTGCTTTGTGTTTATCTTGACGCTCTAGCGAAGCATTTTCTCTGGCCGCTAGGAATAGAATCTGCCAAGGCACGCTTCCTTGAGCTCCTGAACAGATTTAGCTTTTTCGCGGGAAAATGGAACTTTCTTAGCCTTCCCGATTTACACGGCTTTCTGTTGTGGGCAATAGACTGGAGTTGGGGGATGTTTAACTCTCACATAGGCACCAATATCCCACCAAATCGGGAGCTTTATTCATTGTTAAAACCATTCATTGAAAATTCTGACTTTTATCAAAACATACTCCAGACTTTGATCCAACTCGTGATAACTGAAATGGAGAGAAGCGATGAATTAGTGGAGTTAAAAGACGTTGAAGATTGGCTTTATGATGAATTAAATAAAACACTTGTAGTTAATACCCATAGTATAGCACAACAAAGCCTGCATAACTTCTTACAGTGTTTTACTTTAGGGGAAATTTTTTACCGCGATTACCGCTGCGCTGCAGTTCACGAGTTAGCGCGGTTCGATCTTCCTGGATTTTGGGAAGAGGAGGCACCTTATGTAGCCACTTATGAAGGAGATCCCTTGGTTTATGGTGAAGGTGTGGTATTGCGCAAGATAGTCTTCCCGATTCATTTCATATGGAATATTGCTTGGGACGCAACGCAGGCAATAAAATCAGAATTTAAATTTTTTGTGTTTAAGAACCTTAACCACTACTCTTTTGAGAGCCGATTGGATATTGAGGTAGCTCTTTACGATTGGCTTACTAAACAAAATGGGAATCCTGAATCTTTCGCAACTAAACAGCCTTAACTCAAAACCAATCTTTAGAGAGCAAGCAAGAAAAGTAGGGGATGCATTAGGTTTTGGTTTTTGATCCAACCTTGGCCTCATTTTCCTGAACTTCGTGCGCCCCTATCCGAACCAAGTCTTCACAGTAATGACCGATGAGAAGTACACCCCAGCCTTCGATAGTCGCTTCGGCCCCTGCTGGGAGAACAAACTTCAGGGCCAGATGATCTGCGTCTGCCACTGAGGAACGGCTCGGCTACGCCACGAAAGAAGGGAAGCACCTTGTTACCTACAACGCCAAGGATTTTCTGGCCTTAGCGAACCAGTGGTACCAGGAGGGCCGGCGCTTCCCCAAAATCCTGATCCTTAGGGAAGAGCGCTCTCCCCGCCATGACCTAGGCGCCCAGATCAAAACCCTCGAGGAATTTTTAAACCGAGGCTCTCAAGACCCCAATCTCTGGGATTGTGTGGAGTTCTTGTGACGCAAAGACCAGTTACCACAATGAACTTTTCTACAAGATAAAAGTTCAGCGGGTCGGGGAAGAACCAAAGCTAACCCCTAGGATAGCATATGTCGCGGATCAAGGGGGCGCTGAGGCTGACATAGAACTCATACACTTCGCGAAGGTGGAAGGCCTTCCCGGAGCCTTTCGATCTCGATTTTTAGCTCATCCAGACGGCGTTGGAGCAAAGTTTTCACCTGTGGGTTTTCCCAACGGGTAAGGGTCTCAGGCTGATATTCCTTACCGTCCAAACCAAAAAGCGCTTTTCGTCGCCGCTTCTGTTTTTGCGGCCCTAATTGCTTGGCCTCCCTCTCCAAGATCTCTCCAAAAACCTGGAGTCTCGGTTTACGAACCCGTATGACCTGCCCCCTAAACTCTACAGAGCGATCTCCCTGTCGTAAGCGGTTGAGGATGTCTGTAGCCCAGGCGCCCTCAAGGGTTGGTTGTGTCGCCAGCCAAAAAACTTTCTCAACAGGATATTCCTCCCACTCATCCACACTAAAGGCCTGGCAAAGACTGGTGAGAGTGATCATCACCGTTGTGGGGAGCACCTTATTCCGCGGGAGGGGAACTTCTTCCTCCCAGGTTATAGTTTCCCATCTGGCGCAACCCAAGCGAATCAGTGTACCAAGCACGTCCTCCCCGGGCTTGGTCTGTTTGCGCTGGTAGTAGAGGCGGCATTCCTTAGCCAGACGCTCAAGGGATTCCAAGCGAGCTTTCTTTATAGCTCGCTCCTCCTTGGCCCTCGTTTTTTCCTCCTCAAACTGCTTAAGGAGCGTCCCCGCAAGCTCTTCCCGCTCTTTAACAACACGCTCCTCCCAAGCGAGCCGTGCCTCGTCCCGGCTAGTCTTTATTTCTTTCTCCAGCTCCTTAAGCTCCTCACGAACCGCCCTAAGCTCCGGGGCAGTCGGGCACCCCTGAGATTCCACAAGACCGGCATCGATCTGGCTGCGAAGAGCCCGTACCCGGTTGAGGAGGTCTGATTTCCGGCGGGCGAAGCTCAACCGGGCCTCCTCCTTTGACGGGGGTTGGGCAGGAGGCTTGAGGGGTAAGATTACAGTTCCCTGGCCCAATCGCTCCCGGTAAAACTCATGAAGTCGGACTCGCCAGTTTTCTTGAGTGGCACCCAGGGTTTCCAGGGCCACCAGCCGGTCATAGCAGGTGTCGAGGATGGCCCGGACACGGTCCCCGCCCAGGAACGACGCCCTCCCCAAAGCCATGATCTCCAACGGTAAGCGGTCCCATAAGGCTTCCTCGGCAGCGCAAGCCCCCATCACTTCCTCCAATAGCTTCTTCTCCTCCAAGCTGAGCGCCCCAGGAGGCGAAAGACTTTCAAGGGCCAGACGGGGAAGGTTAGTAAGACTATCCACCACAGTGCGGACCGCTTCTCGGGTAAGCCCCAGCCGGTCGAAATTCACCGCCACACACCGCCGCAAATAAGGCTCAAAATCTGGACTCATTTGAACCAGGTTCAGGGTCACATATGGGATCATCCGATGGGGTACGCGCTCCCCTTCAATAAGGATGTACGAATCGCCCTGAAGGAGCTGGAAAACGCCCCGGCGTACCTCGCCTTGGGCTTTATCCGCTTCGTCCAATACAAGGAACGGAAGATCAAGGTACGGCGAGCGGACGACCGCATAGCGGCCCGAGCCCACCAAAACCCGACGGGATAAAAGCTCCCGCTCGGTGGCGGTGCGGCAGTCCTTGACGACGTCGCCTAAACCAAGGAGCTTCCCCACCACCCTCCCCACGAAGGTCTTCCCCAGCCCGGTGCTTCCCCAAACGATGAATCCAGGCCAACCGGTCTCAAAATTCTCAAAGAGTTTTTGCTTGGCTACCACGGCAGACAAAGCCAGCCGCACCAGGGCCTGAAAACCCTCGGGCATGGGCTCTAAAACCCTTTTTAGGTCAGAGAAGCCCTCCAGCGGCGGACCTAAACTCGAGAGAAAAGCCCGGCCTTTTCCTGTGAGCTCCCAAAGACCCCTCCTCGGCTGCCGCACTAGGCCCGCGGCTTGGAGCTTGTGCAAGTGGTGGTACACGGTACGCCTGGGGTGGGCCACGGCCTCGAGAAGGTTTTCTGTGGGCAAGGGCCCGACCCCAAGGGCGAGAATGATTTTCTTATCAACCTCCTTCATCCCCCCGATTTTCTCAGGGGGAAGAAGCGGCGCAATTTGCCCACCCCGTGGCACAACCACCTAACCCCGTTGCACAAACCCCACCTCCCCCTCTGAGAGGGGGGCTAGGGATAAAAACAGTTCCATATAGCATCAGCGGAAATATTGTGCAAAAAGAGGGTGGCACAGCGGGTTCAAAGAAGGAGTGGGAGAAGTCTCCTATTCCCATCATTCTTTCCAGCCCCTATACCCTTAGGGTAGGGGAGGCTCCCGGGGCTACTATGGGTCCGCGCTCGGCAGGTGGTCCAGGACCCCCGGAAATCTCTTCGTGCCTGGAACGAATACCTGATACCCAGTAAGCGGAAGCACTTTGGGGAGCTTCGCAAGGCTTGGAAACCCTGAAGGAAAGGCTTAACTAGGTGGAGGCCCTGTCCCATCACCATCTGGTGTAGCCGGGGAACATGAACAGGGATTCGCACTTGGTCCGCAGGACCTCCATGGTGTAGCTCTTCCCCGTCTTCCTCTACACTCTTAGCGGACTTTCCCACTCAGGGAGCGGGCAATTTTGCCTAACATTAGCTTTATCTTATATTTTAAGCTATGAAAACCACAAAACGTCTTCTTTACGGATTTTGGGTACTGCGGGAACTCGCCCAAGATCGGGAAAAACACCACTCAGCGCGTCTCTTAGCAGAGCAGCTGGGAATTCCCGAAACACTTGCTCGCCAAATTCTCATGCGCCTACGCAAAGCCGGCTTCCTTGAAGCCGAAAAGGGCCGGGTCGGGGGCTATCGTTTGGCAAGAACCCCAGAAAAGATCCCCTTGATTGCTGTGATGAAGGCCCTAACAAATGGCGAACCCGACCTCACCCTTCTTGGCGGCGGCCGTATCAAACCTGTGGAGCTCGGAAAGAATGATCCCACCGCACGCTTTTGGAATTACGTCGAAGAAAAATTCTGGGGAATTCTCAAAGAGAGAACCCTCGCTGACCTCCTTGGACACTAAGTCCGGACGAAAGGGAAAAAGAGGGGAAGGATTGACCAGGGGGTGCATTGTAGAGGTGGTAGAGACCCTAGCGGACAATCTCCTGGTACACTGCCTCCTCGACGCCGCCCGAGAAAATTTAGCTGGCCTTCCCGCCATCTCGGCCCTGGTTAGCCTTAAACACCCCCACCCGAACTCCTCGCCCGCCTGCGGGCCATCGAGGAAGAAGTTCGGAGACCAACTTGGCTTTACTACCCTCTGCCAGTACAAACGAAAAAGCAAAAGATGAACTAAACACCAAAGCCATATCTCCCTTTTTGCCATTAGCCAGCGCAATAGTTTTGATGTCATCCAAAAAGCACGTCGCGTAATGCAGGAACTCTTGTTTAGAGGGCCCTACTAAGTACTTCAACAAGACGATCCAATTGCTCTACTGTATGTTGAGCAAATATAGTGATCTTGATCGCGTCAGAGTCAGGAGCATCTGAATACCCTCGTGGAGGAATATACCTTACCATTATACCTTGCTCTTCCAAAAAACGTTGAACAGCAGCAAGGTCAACAGAAGGCAGTGAATAAAGAATTATAATAGGTACAGGTGAATTTTGTATAGGAAGTCCTATTGCTTGTAGTTTCTTACGCAAATATGCGACATTCCGAGCAAGCATGGCCCGCAGTTCTGGTTCTTCAGACAGTATTTTTATACCCATCGCTGCTGCAGCCGCAGCTGGCACAGGAGGAGGGCTTGCCCCAAGTGTCACACGAACATTACGGAATATTTTTCCCATTAGGACCGTGTCCCCAGGAATAATGCCACCGAAGCTGCCAAAAGCTTTAGACGTCGTTCCGCAAAAATAAACGCTGTCGCCCATAACTCCATGTAATTCACAACTCCCTCGTCCGTTAGCCCCCAGCACCCCTACGCCATGAGAGTCATCGACACATAAGAAATATTTATCATATTTCTGCAAAATGCTTTGATAATCCCGAAGAGGTGCCATAGCCCCAGTCATAGGGAAAACCCCATCCGTTATAACAAGCGGTACTTGTCCTGCTTTTAGATGCTTTTGCAACTGTTGTGCCAGATCGTCCGGATCGAGGTGCGCAAAAAGAACAATGGGTTTACCAACCCCTTTAATTCCGTCGAATACGCTATAATGAGATTTAGTGTCCACAAAAATAATATCGAATTCATCCTGAAGTGCTGTTACTAAATAAAATGTTCCTAAATATGCTGTGACAAAATAATGCGCATGTGTGGTACCAAAAAAGGCTGCTGCACGAGCTTCAACCTCTTGCAATGGAGGAACATCCCAGCTAGTCGCAGGACCAAGCCCATACTGTTCTGCTGCTTTGCAAGCAGCTTCAATTATTCGCCGGTCACCGTGAAGGCAATAATAACTTGTTCCACAAAAATAATCATATTCCTTTCCATCTATCCGTACCCTAGGCCCCACCGGTGTCTCAAGTGTTCCTTGATAATTCATAATCCCCCCTTTATCAACAAATTTCCAAACGCTCTAAATGCCCAAGGAAATCTTCGTTCACATCGACTCCTAAACCTGGTTTATCTGACACGACAATTTCCCCTTTACCACTATACTGCAATCCTCCCATAACTGGATCCACGGAGTGCATATCTGCCCCATCTAGATCGACAAAGCGAATGATGGGAAAAGCGACAGCTAAATGTGCCGCTGCAGTAAGACCTAAGCGCGTCTCTGTCATACAACCAATCATGCATGGAATGTTTACACTTTCAGCCAACGATATAATTCTAAGTGCTTCCGTTATACCTCCTGATTTTGCTAATTTAATATTAAAATAATCACAAGCTTCTGTCTGTATTAACCTAAGCGCATCACGTAGATTGAACAAAGCCTCATCCGCCATAATTGGAATCGAAGAGTGCCTTCGTATCATTTGCATAGACGCAAGATCCCAAGCAGCCACTGGTTGTTCACAAAATTCGATTCGAAATCGCGCCATTGCTCGAAGTGCACGCAATGCTTCTACCCGGCCCCATCCTTGGTTAGCGTCAACTCTAATAGGGAAATTTGGTCCTAGGGCCTCCCGAACAGCCTTCAAGCGTTCAAGGTCTTCTTCAACTGTCGTACCCAATTTAATTTTTACTACAGGGAATCCACGTTTCTGTATTTCCTTAGCAGACACTGCCATCGCCGTGGGTTCGTCTATGCCCACAGTGCAGTCTGTAACTAGCTCCCTATACCCTCCCCCTAGCAATGCGTAAAGCGGCAGGTTAGCAACTTGGCCAAGGATGTCATAGAGCGCCATATCAAATGCTGACCTAATCGTTGGACTCAAGGGGAAACGGCGTTCCACCTGCCGCATGCACCCCCGGACATCCAATGGATCATGGCCTATCAATACCTTAGCGATGTCTGCTCCAATAGCAACACAAGTATCTTGTGTTTCGCTCACAACTGGCGAAAACGGGCTAGCTTCACCCCACCCTTTTACACCTTCATCTGTTTCTACCGAAACAAAAATATTCCGTGCGCTTTCTGTAGTGCCTAAAGCAATTTTAAATGGCGCTTTAAGCGGAATATTCGCTTTATATATCGTAATTCTTTGAATGACCATTCAAAACCTCCTTTATAATTATACCCTAATTTTGATGAAACGCCCACGTTGGCGGGGGTCTAATACATCCCGCAAACCATCGCCTAGAAGATTAAACCCTAGTACTGTAAGGAGAATCATCAAACTTGGAAACGTAGGGTACCACCAAAATTCACGCATGTAGACTCTCCCCTCGCTGGCCATCAGCCCCCATTCCGGTGTGGGGGGTTGTGCCCCAAATCCAAGAAAACCCAATGAAGCAGCCATCAATATGGCTTGGCCAACGTCTAATGTTGTTTGTATCAACACAGGCGACAAAGCGTTAGGAAAGACATGGCGCATTATGATGCGCACTTGTCCAGCCCCTGCCGCCTTAGCTGCTTGGACGTAATCAAGCTCTCTCAAAACCAAAACTTGACTACGTGCCAGGCGCGCATAGCGAGGCCACCAAACGATCACCAATGCTAGCATTGTATTTTGAAGGCTGGGACCTAGGGAAGCTGCAATAGCCATTGCCAAAATTAGTGGTGGGAAGGCAAAAAACATATCACAAAGGCGCATTAAAATATTATCTACCATACGGCCAAAGAAACCGGCTACTAACCCTAAGCTCCCTCCTACAACAGCGCTCATCAGTGCGATTATTACACCAACCAGCATAGAAACGCGCGTCCCATAAAGCAGACGCGAAAGCAAATCCCGTCCCAGATGGTCTGTGCCTAGCAAATGGGCACTACTTGGTGGTTGTAACCGATTTGGCAAATCAATCTTTATCGGATCATAAGGAGCAATTAGAGGAGCGATAACAGCAATAATACAAACCGCTAGAACAACAACGAGCCCGCCAAGAAAAAGAGGCCGGCTGGTAAGCCATAAAAAGACTTTTTGAAATTCCTTAATATGATCAATATTAATCATAGCGAACTCGTGGATCTATAACACCATACAAAATATCAACGAGCAAGTTAATTAAAGTGTATATGACCGCGCTAACTAAAGTCAACCCCATGATCGCTGGATAATCCAAATACGTCATCGAACTCACCGCATATCTTGCCATTCCTGGCCACGCGAAGATGGTCTCTGTAACTACGGCACCTTGCAATAATTCACCATAAGTCACCCCGAGGATTGTAACAGCTGGTAATAATGCGTTTCGAAGTCCATGTACAAATATTACTCGCCTTTCAGGTAGCCCCTTTGCTAGAGCCGAACGAATATAATCCTGCCCTAAAATCTCGAGCATACAAGCGCGCACAAGTCTCAAAATCGAGGCCATAGAAGCGAAAGACAAAACAAAAACCGGGAGCACTAAATGTTCAATACTGCTTTTAAGTGCTCCCCAATTGCCAGTTATAATTGAATCTACAATATATAATCCTGTAATTTTAATGGGCGGTTCTACTTCGGTTCCAATGCGGCCGCCACTGGGAAGCCACCCTAAGCGTGTATAAAAAAGGAAAATAATAAACAATCCCAGCCAAAAAATAGGTGTAGATGCTCCTGCAATACCTACCACTCGGCAAAGATGATCAACCCACCTTTCCTTATAAACTGCAGAAGCTACTCCAAGGGGAATACCAACCAGCACAACAATTAACATTGCAAACGTCACCAACTCAAAGGTCGCAGGAAAGCGCTCGGCAATGTCTCGGGTAACAGGTCGTCTAGTAAGCACGGAGGTACCTAAATCCCCCTTCGCTAGGCTGGATAAATACAAGACAAATTGTTTATGTAAGGGTTGATCCAACCCCAAATCCCTGCGTAGTTTAGCAACTATTTCTGGCGAGGCACGCGGCCCCGCTAACAAAAGCGCAGGGTCGCCGGGGACAACATGTGAGATGAAAAACGTAATAACCAAGACTCCGAATAGAACAAATATTTGAAATACTAAACGCCGTATAACGAAATTAATAAGTCCCATGGGTTAATAAGAACAAAGCCGGGCCCATGTCAAGGATTTATGGGCCCGGCTTAGCACTGTATAGCTCGCAATGCTACCTCATCCTTGGTAATCTTTGTAAATCTGGTCAAAGTTAGGCATGTATAGGAGCATAGGATTGTAGACATAACCTTTCACCCATTCCCGCATAGCTGTTCGATAAGTAGATTGATACAAATATACATAAACGGCGTCTTCCACAGCTATCTTCTGCAATTCTTTAAGCATCTCCAGGCGTTTTTCTGGATCAGGTTCAGCACGTTGCCCAACAGCAAGCTCGTCCATCCTTGGATTGGAATAGAACGATCGGTTGCCCCCCAGGCCACGGTTAGCGGAATAGAACCAATACCAGGCAAACATATCTGGATCAGGGTAATCTGGTGTCCAATAACCTATAGAGATTTCATGTTCGCCACGATCTATCATGGCTCTCATCGTAGGTCTTGCATAACCCACTATTTCCACGTTGATCCCAACCTCGGCAAGGTTTGCTTGAACAATCGTAGCTATGTCTACCCAGGCCGCAATGCCAGGATCAATAAGCATGTTAATCTTAAAACCTGTAGGATAACCAGCCTCAGCCAGGAGCTGACGAGCCTTTGCTAGATCTCGCTTATACTGGAAAACTGTAGGATCATGTCCCCACATACCTTGAGGAATAGGGCCGCGCATTTGGACAGCATGGCCTTTGGTGACCGCATAAATAATACCGTCATAATCAATAGCATAAGAGATAGCTTGACGGACGCGCACATCAGAAAGCGGCGGTTTGGAACAATTTAGATAGAGCCTACATACAGCAAATGAGGGGGCTTCAAAAATACGAACACCTGAGACTTTAGCTAGAGCGTCTAGCTGATCATCTGTTAAAACCTCACCCATATCTACTTCGCCTTTTTCCAAAAGCTCTCTCAGCACTGCTGCTTCTGGAATATATCGGATATGAATTTCCCGCAAGAAGGGCTTTGTTCCCCAGTACCCTTCGTTCCGACCCAGTATTATTACATCACCGCGACGCCACTCCTTTACGTAAAAAGGTCCGGTACCGGCACTATGCTCAGCAAGCCATGCCGCTGCATAATCGCCTTTACTGTATTGTTCAATGCCAGGACTAACGATACTAGCCTGGTTTGTTGCAAGCGAACCTAGAAACGGGACAAACGGAAAGTTGAGGTGAAATCTAATTGTGTATTCGTCAACAACTTCAATACCATCAACGTCCAAGATACCCTCCACCGTACCTGAGGCTGGCCGGCCCAAAAGGATGAGACGTTTGAAGCTATAAGCGACTGCTTCTGCATTAAAAGGTACCCCGTCTATAAAATTTATTCCTTGCCGCAAATGGAACGTATAGGTTTGCCCATTTTCAGAAATTTCCCAGGATTCAGCCAAAGATGGTTCGACTTCTGTCGTCCCGTCTTTAAACTTAACTAAGCGATCATAACAGTAGTAAATCGCTCTCCAAGCAAAGTTGTCAACCGTATCGTGCGGGTCCAGAGTCTCAGCTTCAACAGTAGATCCAAAAATGAGAACATCAACAGGCGGTTTTGCATAGCCAAGAAAACCCGTTATAAATAAAATAACAGCAATCCAAACAAACCACTTCCCCATAAACACCCCCTTTTACAAAGTAAAGCATTTTACTCCGTTTTACTGCTGCTGTCAAGACGCTAAGGGCTTGTCTAATAACCGAGGTTGGGGTAGTTCTCTGAGCCATGGTGAGGGGGAAGCATGTGTACAGACCGAAGCGTGTTTTTGCCGTGGCCCTAAGGCTGGCCCAAGAGGCGGAGAAAAAGAGGGAAAGGAAGCGGGGAAGGCCTCCAACTTATCCGGATTACCTTTATCTTGCCCTCCTCATTCTCCGCTCCTACTACAACTGGACCTACCGGGAGACAGAGGCCTTCTTTCGCGACCTCTTCCCGGATGAGCCCTGCCCAAGCTTCCAAGCCCTCCACTGGTACATGCGCAAAAAGCTTGGGGAAGAGGAGCTTCATAAACTCCTGGAGCTCCTAAAGGAGAGACTTCGCTTTCTTGAAAAAAGTCTCCTCCTCATCCTGGATAGCACGGGAATTCCTCAACGGGGCAAAACGCAAGAGCTGAAGTGGATGAGAGGTAGGTTTCTCAGGGTGGTCCAAGGGCATGCCAGGCTCTGTCTGGCCATACGTTATTCCCAAGAGGAGAAGCTTCTTCTCCCTGTGGGAATGAGTGTGGGCGAGGGTTATGCGCCTGATCCTCTTCTTGGGGCCAAGGCCCTAAACGCGGCCAATCCCGGGGGCCTTCTTCCTGCCGATGCGGGTTTCGACTCGGGGAAGGTCTACGAGAAAGCTGAAGGAAAATACATCCAGATGATCCAGCTCAAGGGCGGTGGGAAAGTGCGAGATCCAAGGAGAAGGGAAATATTGAAAGCTTTTCGTTTAGATCTTTATCGGCTGCGAGCAGTGGGCGAGGGAATATTCGGGGCCCTGAAAACGAGGCTCAACGGGAGGCTCAGGAATCTAAGCGTTTCTAGCACCCAAAAGGAGGCCCTTCTCCTTGTGGTGTGTTATGTGCTGCGGGTATTTCTGGCCCTATTCCGTTGGCTTTTAAGTCTCCGCTCTTCCAGGTCAACAAGAAGGGCCATCCTCGCCTTTTCTTAGACAAGCCCACGGGAGCTTGACGTCCTAGTAGGGCAATGCTATAATGCAAACGCTAGCAATAAGTTACTCAAAGGGGGTGATCGAAAGAAAAAGTATCGTAAACTTATGCTTTTAAAACAAAATTAGGAGGAGGTGGTACTGATGCGTCTACGGACTGTGGTGTTGGTAGCGTTGATGTTAGTCTCCTTCCTTGGGGCTGAAACTCTTGCTGGAGGAGACGAGACAATTACTATTAGGGCGTTTGTGGTTGGCCCCGGTCCTATGGGGGTAAAAAAGGCGACAAACCTGGAACTTGCTGCTGAATATCTCAACCGCTTTTTGGAGGCTTGTGGAGCCGGCGTAAAAGTCAAAGTTGAGGTAGAGTACACCGAGCTAAAATGGGAACAAGCTTCAGAAAAGTTCTACCTTGATTTCCGTGCCGGTAAAGCGCCTGATATTGTGACACTGCGGGAGACGGCTGATTTAGCGAAAGGTGGCTACATATTGCCCATGACCAAGCACGTCCAAGAGTTTTGGAACTTTAACTACTATGACTTTTACCCCACTCTTTGGGAAGGAGCTCAGTGGAATGGCGAGATTTGGGGCGTTCCTCATGATATTTCCCCTGTAGGAATCTGGTACCGTAAAGATGTTTTGCGTGCTCTCGGATACACTGATGCAGAGATAAACGAACTCTTACCAGAGGATGGCAATACTACGCTAGAGGTGGTGGCACGATTGGCTAAGGAAGCCGTAGATGCAGGGTTGGTGGAATACGGCATTCTGCATCGTCCCAGCAGTGGGCCGGGTCTGTATGCTACCCTTTTAGCTTTTGGTGCGGAATGTTACGATCCCGAGAAAGGCGTTTTGGTGCTCAATAAATCTGCTATATTGCAATTCCTACGGTGGCATCAAGATATGGTAGCCCAAGGCGTAATCCCCCCGACCCCGCCCTCTTGGGCCACCATCCACGGCACATTCGTCGAGGGCAAGACATTTAGTACTTGGGCCAGTCATGTAGGTACACCGTCGGAGTGGATGGCACAATATGGGCTTTCAGAGAAGACCCTCGAGGAGGACTTAGGTTTTCTTCCGTTCCCACCTACTGAAAAAGAGAAAGCAAAGGGCCGAGGGCCAGTGTCGGTGCACGACTTTCCGTTGTACTTTGTAACCAGTCAGAGCAAATATCCCGAGTTGGCGCAACTTCTCATCATGTTCGCCACGAGTCCGGAAGCTTGCGCGATTCACTCCGCGTTCAGTTTGCGACCGCCTTATAGGGCTTCTGCTCTTGCCCATCCATTGATCAAAGATAACCTTTACATTCAAAGGACGGCGCCGTCAGCAGCAGTTGTGCGTCCCGTGCCAATTCATCCTCAATTTTGGAATTATCAGAACCGTATTTTTGAGGCTTTAAAAGGGGTGGAAGCCGGTGTAGTTACTCCCGAGAAGGCTGTTGAAGATCTGGTTGCCTGGTTCAAGGCCGAAGTTCCTGATGGCGTCATCATCGAGTAAATGGCCGGGGAGGCCGGACAAAGCCGGCCTCCCCTTTCAATGCGAAAAATTTTAGGCAATAGACGCATTTCACTAAGCATCTTTATAGGACCTAGTGTTGGGCTTGTCTTTTTATTCTATTTTATTCCAGTTATCTTGACTTTCCTCATCGCTTTTACTGATATGGATAGAACATTGACCTGGCGGTTTACTGGTTTCGACAACTTTTCCCGATTACTTGGTATCGGCGTTCGTGATCCAATAATTCCGAGAGTTCTTTTGAATACCATCATATACACCCTGGGAGCGTTGCCTGTCACGATTATCGGAGGGCTTTTTATTGCAATCCTTTCAATGCGGGTTCGTGCCGGAGTCGGGCTTTTCTTCAGGACCGTTTTCTTTATCCCTAGAGCTATTCCTCCTGTGGTATATGGATTTTTGTGGGCATGGGCATTTGAAGGGACTCGTTATGGTCTATTCAATGCAATTCGGGCTGCTTTGGGATTACCCATAGTACAATGGCTCATTCATTACCCTATGGTAGTTGTGATTTTGGCTAACGGGCTTCTGGGAATTTCCATGGCTATGCTTGTTTTTAGTTCAGCAATTGCAACAATACCTCAGGAGTTGACGCGAGCCGCTGAGGTCGACGGTGCTTCTGCAACACAGATCGCCCGCTATATTATTCTTCCCTTGCTCAAATGGCCGATCTTAACTATGACAGCATGGCATCTTATGTCCTTTCTTAACTCTTATGTTTATATTATGCTGATCACTGGCGGAGGACCGTATTACGCTACTGAAGTATGGAGTCTTTATGCTTATCATGTTGCATTTACTCAATATCGTTATGGCTATGGAGCTAGTCTCACCGCGCTTCTTGTAGTGGTGAACGTTATTTTACTTTTATTGGTTCTTAGAGCATTTGGTATGCAGCGTATGTTAGCGCGAGGAAAGATCGAGGTGTGAAATGGTGATAAAACGAGTAACAAAGGCAATCCCCTATATTTTGTTGTTGCTTATAGCTACACCGTTTTTGACCATGTATATAGGTTTTTTTCTGCGGGCCTTTGGCGAGAGAATGGTTCTTGGGGTCATTCCTGAGCGGTGGGGAGTTAATAATTTTCGATTTCTTTGGCAACCCATAGCGTGGGGATTGGAAAAAACAACCATGTGGGCAGCGCTCGGTAACACAATGCTTTTCGCAACCGTATCGGGGTTCATAGTGACGGTGATCTGCATGTTAGCTGGGTACGCTTTGTCTCGTATTGAATTTCGAGGGAAAACTTTTTTCCTTGTGCTCCAGCTGATCCTTCACGCAGTACCAGGCCAAATACTTCTCATTGCCATCTTTTTCCTTCTTCTTTATATAAAACTTTTACATCAAATCCCGGGCGTTGCATTGGCAAGAGCTGCGCTTGAGATCCCACTGGGAATCTGGATGGCTAAGGGATTCTTCGATGGAATTCCTTGGGATGTGGAACGGGCGGCAATGATTGATGGATGCACACGGTTCCAAGTCTGGTACAAAATATTTCTCCCTTTGGTCAAGCCAGGCATCGCCGCTGTGTTCATCTGGGGTTTTCTGTTTGCTTGGCATGACTTCATTTACGTTTATACCCTTCTTCCTGGAACGATAAAATTAATGGCTACTTTGATTCAGAGCCTTTTGGCCACAGAGGTCGTTGATTACGGGTATTTGGCAGCAATGTCCCTAGTATACTCACTTCCGCCTCTTATTCTGTTTATCTTTCTTCAGCGTGCATTGTTAAAAGTACCAATTTTTGGGGGGAAAGGGGCAGTATGAGGGTCTTTTTGGATCGAGTAAGCAAACACTTTGGACCAGTTAAGGCTGTGGACGAGCTTAGTTTGGAAATTGGCGACAAAGAGTTTATGGCACTGCTTGGCCCTTCCGGCTGTGGTAAGACTACAACGCTTCTTATTGTTGCGGGTTTTTATAAGCCTACAACAGGGTTAGTGCTGTTCGACGACCAGGTAGTAAATGATGTGCCTCCAAGAGAAAGAAACATCGGTATGGTGTTCCAGTCGTATGCTCTCTATCCACATATGACAGCGTTTGATAACATCGCTTTTCCGCTCCGGCTTAGAAAGATGAAAAAGCAGAAAATAGAAGAAAAAGTAAAAGCGGTGGCTTCCCTTTTGCATATCGAAGAGATCTTATACCGAAGGCCAGGAGAACTTTCGGGAGGGCAACAGCAGCGAGTAGCCCTGGCGCGGGCTTTAGTGAAAGAGCCTAGTTTGCTTCTTCTTGATGAACCTCTTTCCAATCTAGATGCGAAACTTCGCATTATGATGCGGGCAGAGCTCAAACGCTTACAAAAGGATTTGGGAATTACCACTATCTTCGTCACTCATGATCAAATTGAGGCGATGACAATGGCGGATAGAGTGGCCATTTTGGAAAGCGGACGGCTCCAGCAAGTCGGGTCTCCCGAAGAGCTGTACAACATGCCAATCAATTTATTTGTAGCGGGTTTTATTGGGACTCCGCCCATGAACTTTCTCGTTGCTACCTTGGAGGAGGGCGAAGGCAAGCTTTTCATTAAGACTAGCCATTTTTCTCTTCCCCTTCCCAACGCAATTGGCCAGAAAGTTCGCTCTCGAACTACATCCAAAGCCGTGATAATAGGAATTCGGCCTGAGGATATTACTATTGGGCAAGGTGAAATTCAAGGCGAGATATATATAGTAGAGCCATTGGGTAGAGACACGCTTGTCACTGTTGATGTCGGAGGTGAAACTATTAAGGTTATTGCTCCAGCTGGGTTTAAGGCTGACCCGCATGAACGAATTCGACTAGCATTTTCTTTGGAAAAAATTTATCTTTTCGATAAAGAAACAGGAAAGTCGCTTATTATCTGAAAGAAAGGAGGAGCCAATGATAATAAAAGGCATAGGAATCAACGCCCATCCAGAGCATGTCGGTGGGGAAGTTGATAGACTTAAACAGGACCTGAAATGTTTTCAAGAAATAGGCTACGATTATGTAGAAATTCCGGTCGATATAGTTGACGTAATACGGTGTGGAAAACTTGACCCGCGACAAATGCAACATCTCAAAGCTTTACTAAGCAGTTTTAAACTTAAATATACTGTCCATGCCCCATTAGGGTTGGACCTAAGGGACGCGGAAAATTTAGAGGTACAAAGGGAACTTTTTCGATCATGTTTAGATTTTACTGCTGAAATTGGAGCGAACATCTTTGTCTACCATTATGGGCAAAAGACGCCGGACTTGAACCTTGAACAAGCTCTTTACGAAGGAATGTTGGAAGCCGCTGACTATGCAGAATATAAAGGCATTGAAATTTGTGTAGAAAACATCGAAATTGACACGGTGCAGAACGTGGTTCAATTTATTGAAAAAATTAATCGAAATAATGTTGGAATGACTTTTGATTTCGGTCACGCCTATCTTGCCAGTGTACGCTTCGGCTTTAACTTCTTGGAGTCTGTAAAGTTAGCAAAGCCATATATTCGCCATATCCATGTGCATGATAATTTCGGGAAATTTGAAGAACGTAGACTTATGGGCTATGAGCAGTACAAACTCATCCCGTATCGAAAACTTCTTGCTGTCGGCAGAGGCGATCTCCACTTACCCCCTGGTTGGGGCCAAATACCGTTGGATGAGGCGCTTGAACTTTTAGAAGATTACGACGGAATATTTATGTTGGAGTACTACTTTCACCGCTATCGACCACAAGCTTACGAAATTTTTGCTACCGCAAAAACTTATGTCGAACGCCACTTTTCAAAACGAAAAGCGTAGGCCATGTTTGACATAGTGCCCCATTTAGTGTGTAAGGGCAACATGGTAGTTCCCTATTTGGATTTCCGCAAACCCTCGGAGCCTGCGCTCCCTATGCCTCGCCAAGTTACTTAAAAACCAAAAACCGGAGATCTTTGTAGGGGATCACAAGGCAGTAGTGCCTCGGGAACTGGTAAAAGAGCAGCGCTCCCTCACTGTCGCGCCCCCAGGGGGTGAGACGAGCTCGCATTAACACAAAAGTTCAAAGGGGCGGCGTTCATCCCGCCCCCTTTTGTCTTTGACTCGTTTTAACCCGCGATAACTTGCCATCCCCCAGTTTGAGGAAGAAGCCATAGTAGAATCGGGCCAAGGGATAGCTCTCCCTAGCTCTTTCTCGATGCCAAGGAGTTCCCGCACCGGGAAAAGGGGAAAGGGGGAGGCCCCAAGGAGGTGCCCTGTGCGCGGAGCAAAGCTTCTCGGCGCGGCCATGGCGATTCTCCTTTTGGCCGCAGGGAATTTGGGACAAGTTGGGCTCAGCCAGGAGCAGATCCCACCTGTGCGTACCCTGGGGTTTGGTCCTGTCAAATCGGTCGTCTTCTCACCTGATGGACGATACCTGGCCGTAGGAACATGGGGCGGTAGCAGCGTGCATCTCATCGACACGAGCAGTTGGCAGGTGATCCGCACTTTCGAAGGCCACGCCTGGGGAGTCAATTCCGTGGCGTTCAGCCCCGCCGGGAAGCTCCTCGCCTCCGGCCCCGGTGACCACACGATCAAGCTGTGGGACATCAGCGATCTTTTAGGAAGATGAGGTAAGAGGGGCCGGGGCCCTCGCCCGCCCCGGCCCTAAAGGGTAATCCCCGCAGCGCCGAAAAGAAGCAGAGTTTCCTCCAACTCGGACTTGCGCGGCTCCCTAGCTTTGCGGCCTTGCCTTTAGGCCCATTTACGAAGATCGCCCATCCCTATCCCAGCTCCTAAGGGACGCCGACTTTGACTTTCCTCCCGATACGGGCTTCCGGCGTGTTTTCTCCGGAATGGATGACTGACTCCCTTCGGCCACAGTTTCCCGGAGCAACTTGCAGGTTGAACCCTTTGGGCGCCCACCCTTAATATTGGGTTGGTAGGTTGGAGAATTAGGAAAACAGGTTTTCTGCCCTTCTAGTTTTTATCTTCTTCCTAGCTGTCCTGTGGTTTTTCCGATCCGAATCTCAAAGGAGGTTTTTATGATTGAAAACGAGGGAAAAGGCAAACTGGAAGAAAAACGTGTCACGGACCTCATAAGGGAGAGAGGTGAGCGCTTCCACCGGCGGGGGAGGAAGCCCGAAAGCCCGGAAAGCCAGCGCCTTTCCAAAAACGCCCTGCGCCTCCTTCGCCATCTCCTCAAGGTCACATCGAAAGAAGACCCGATCTGGAGAGAATCCGTGGATGAAGTGGCCAAGGTATTGGGAATAGACCCGTCCACGGTGAAGCGCCTGCGCCGCCGGTTTTGCGAGGTTGGGGTGTTGGTGCCGCAAGAAAGACAGGGCGACCGGGGAAAGCCTGCGCAATACCAGGTGGATCTGGAGAAGGCCGAAACCTTGGTCCGGGAAGGGTTCTGGGGAGCGGCGAAAAAGGGTGGCGAAAAAGAGGCGCAAAAACCGGAGCAGGAACCAAAACCAGCGCAGGAAATTCCCGCACCAAAACCCCCTTCTCCTCCTGGTATAGCCACATCCGACACCTCCAAACCACCCTCTTCCGGGGTGCTCGCCCAGCCCGACAACGCCGCCCTTCTCCCGCGGGAAAGCGCCGACCAACCCCTAACCTGGGGAAATGGTGCAGCGGTTACTGGCGGGAAGAACTCGGGGTTACCTGAGGCTAACCTCAGTAACCCTGATGGGGAAAGGGAAAGGTTGGACCAGCCTTTTCCCGAGTACTTCGAGAAAACGACGTTTGCCACTGAAAGTAGGTCAAATAAGGAGGTGAAGAAAATGGTAACCGAAGCGAGTTTTCCCGTGAAAGTTCCGGGCCCTCTCTACGCCAAGCTCAAGGAAGAGGCGGAGAGGGAGGGGATAACCATCCAGGAGGCTTTGGTCCGGATCATTGCGGAACCCAAGGCCGCGCTCGAGGAGATACGGTCCCGGATTGCCCAAGTGGAGCAAAGGCAAACGGAAATGGAGAGGAAGTTGACGAATCTGGAGGAGCATCTGGAAAAGGCCACGGACCGGTTGACCAGCCTGGAGGGAAGAATCTCTCACCATGCGCACCCAAACTATGCATTAAAAGGGGAGCTAGCTCCGCTTTCAGAAACCCTAAAGGCACACGAACAAAAGATCAGCGCCTTGACCGCGGGCATGGCCTCTCTTAAGGACAAGACCGCCCAGATCGAACAGGCCATTACTCAGCTTCAGAACCATGCAAGACAACTCGCCGAAGATCACAGGAACCTTGCGGCAACATTGAACAGCTGGACCCCTTATTGGAACAAGATACCAACTCTGGAAACGAATGTTAGCGCCTTAAAAACGCAACTGGACAGGTTGGAAATGGATTTCAACAACAGGGATAGCCGTTTACGTGAGATTTTTGAAGACTTCAACGTCCGGATCGTCAAGCTACAAGAAACCGTCAAAGCTTTGCAAAAAGTCTCTCATGAGCACATTTGGCAAATTCTATGGACGTGACCCATGAAACGAAATTGGTTGGGATGGACCCTAGCTACTCTTGCCCTGCTTTACCTCTTTTGGCGAGCCTTGCCTCTGAAGGTGGATTGGGAGAAGCTGAGTAGGGACCTGTAGCCCTAAATCCCCTGGATTTGGCCGAGGATCGGGAATTCTTAACCCCGGCCACACAGTGAGAGGGGACCCGAATCGGCCAAGATTTTTGTTTGCCCAAAAAGGCCCACCTCGCACCCTAAAACCGATCCTCCTCGACAATCGGGAAGGATCCGGATTGGGTTTCCTTTACCTTGATCGCCATGCTTGTGCTGACTTTTTAGCCTTCTTAGATAGCTATATAATATGCCTACCATGATGGTCAAAAACGAGAGGAAAGTTTCGGTGGCGGAAGGGAGGCGGGGGTTCACCCGGCTCCTGCGGGAAGCCCGGGAAAAAGGTTCTCCCATCCTCATCTTCAACGAGAGGGAGGAGGAACTTGTGGCCGCGATCCTCCCACCTAAGGAATACGCCCGCTACGCCAGGATGCGGGCGTACTTCGAGGCCCTCGCTTTGTCCCAAAAGCTTTCTGGGCTAGGACTCGAGGCCGAGGAGCTCGTGCGGGAAGGAAGGAAAGAATTGGAGGGAAAGGGTGAACCCGCAGAAGGCTCTGGTAGTTGATGCAAGCGTAGTTTTGGCGTTCTACCTTCCCGCTGAACCATATAAGGCCCAGGCCCTCTCCCTCCTTTCGGACGCAGCCCAAGGCGCCATCGAGCTCATCGTCCTCACCCTCACCCGCTACGAGGTCCTTAACGCCATCTCCCGGGCTGTCCGCGGCCTCAAAGGGAAAACTCTCCCGCTCGCGGAAGCCAAAGAAATCTTGAAGGCTTTAGAAAATCTGGATCTTCGGGAAAAAGATATCTCTGGACTGGAGGAGGAAATCCTTGGGTTCACCCTCGAGTACGGCTGCACGGCCTACGACGGCGCTTACCTCGCTTTGGCCGCCAAAGAATCGGCCCCCTTCATCACCGGCGACTCCCGGCTTTACCAGGCAGTGCGGGAAAAACTC